>Ga0256407_10002182_pt1 | contig 38138 bp, 16 predicted proteins | sample RumenRJG_04DNA_FD_193489 | JGI IMG/M metagenome (GOLD analysis project Ga0256407, IMG submission 193489) | Bovine rumen microbial communities from Lethbridge, Alberta, Canada - RJG_04 | ecosystem: Host-associated > Mammals > Digestive system > Stomach > Rumen | place: Canada: Alberta... | reverse complement strand
ATCATATAATAATCAAGGAGGGTATTATTAATAATTTTTTATTTAAAGAAGAAATATTTTATTTTTATTCTTTTTAAAAAAAAATTTTATTATTATTTTAAATTTTTATTTACAATTAAAAAATAAAATAAAAGAAATAATAATATTCCTATGTTAATTAGAAATAATTTTTTCTAATTCATAAATTCAGATTTAAATTCAATTGATTTAAATAAATAAAAAAATTCCTATTTACACCTAAGAAAAAATTGATAAAGACTATTAAAACTAATAAAAAAAATAAATAAAACAAAATAACGATAAAAATTATTTGAAATTATTCATAACACAAACATTCCCAGCACATTTAACAATCATTTTAAAAATATCAGAATCCATTCTACTAAGAAGATATTTTTGAGGTTTATTATAAAAAATAATAAAAGAAAAACTATGATTATTATTAAAATTAACAAATTCAGAAAATTCTTTAATTTTTTGACCAGGTTTCTTACTATATTCAATTAAATTATATTCAACTCTATTAAATTCAATTCCATGTCTAATAACTTTACTTATAGCCAAATCTTTTAAATAATCTCTCCCATTTTCAGGTATTAAATTTCCTATAGAAATTTGATCACAATTAAAATTAATTAAATCTTTAAAAGCTTCAATAGCTTTTAAACCTTCAGGAATGTGATTTTCAATAATAAATAACCAATGATAATTTTTATTAAGTGAAGTTTTTCTCAAACAAAATTCTTTAATTAAAATAAAAGGTTTAATTGAATTACATAATAAATAATCAATAGCATTATATTGGAAAATATAATTACAAATTTGATTTTTTAATCCTCCATAACCAAAAACCATATAATCAACATTAGAACAATTTTTAATGATATAAGCATAAACTTGTTCAATTTCTGCATTATATCTATTTGTAAAAAGTGAATTAGTATAAAAAGTATATCTATCTTTATTTGGGAATTTTAAAAAAAGTAAAGTTTCAAATTTTGAAATAATTGTATCTTTTTGATTTCGATATGTAAATTCTTCATCATTTTCATTATCATATATAAAAATACAATTTAAATTATTTCTATGAGGTAAATATTCTTGTATTAACATTTGAAATCCATTTTCTGTATCTTTGCTTCCATCTAATGAAAGACTAAATGATAAATTTTTTGATTGATTATTTGCATGAAACCATGCTGAACGAGTTAAGACATTTATGTTGTTTCGTATATTATCTTCTTCTCCTAATGTACCCATTTTTGTTGATATTGTGGATAAAGGAGGAGGATTTTGCTCATTTTGGTTATTTAAAACTATCATTTTTTTTATATGTATAGATTTATTCTTTTAGGGTTTATGTAGTTTTTATTTTTTAAAAATTGTTTATTTGGGATTTATTTTATTATTTTTTTTTTATGCAATATTTTTTTTGTAAATGAATTTTAATTGTAAAAATTTATTTTTTTATCTATATAAATATTAAATATTTAATTATTTTTTAACACTAATTCTTATTTTAACCAACATTTAAAAAATAAAAAAACAAAAAAAAATAAAAATTGATTTTAAATATAATAACAAATAGAATTTTTTTTTTAAAATTATTTATTGATTATTATTATTATTATTATTTTGATTATCATTTCCTCTTCTAATATAATTCATGACAAAACTTCTTAATCCAGAAACAGAACCAAAAATAGCTTTTTGAATAGGTTGTAAAATTTCTTCAGGGAAAGTAAATTTAAGTGTGAAAAACCATAAAAAGTAAACAACATCAGAAATTATAAAAACAACAATAATAGTTAAAATACAAGTTTGCATTAAAAGCCATTGATCTTTACCAAAACTAGTAACTTGAGCAATGAAAATAATAAAATCAATAATAACACAAACAATAGTACAAACTAAATAAGCAAAAAATCTATTTTTATTATTTTCCCATTTTAAAAGAAAACTATCTTGAATTTGTTTTTGAATTAATTCAATAATTTTATCTTCTTCAAAATTAGGATTTTTTGCAACATTTTCTAAAATTTCATATGTTCTTGGCATATTATATAATAATTTTAAACCTAAAACTCCTTTTATAATATGAGTTATTAAAATCCATATTAAATACATTTCTCTTGGTGTTGCAATAAATAATAGAAATCCAACAAACCATAATCCTATTTCAAGTAATGATGTATAGTATATTAAACGAATTAAACTATTGAATTTAATTTCTACTTTTGATGTGAATAATATGAATTTAAATAATTTTGAATTTTTTTGAATTGGAACATATTCATCAACTGTACTTTCTGATATTAAACTTATTTCGTTTTTGTTATTATATCCATAATCAAAGCCTTCTGAGTTAGACATTTATTTTAATTTAATTATAATCCTTTTTAGTTTAAAATATTAAATAATAAATTATATTATTTAATTATGAAATTTATTTTTATTCCTTTTTTTTTTGTTTTTTCATATTTTGAAAAAATATTTATTTATAGTCTCAATGTTTATTTGATGGGGGAATATTTTTTTTGTTCTTTAGATTCAAGAATTGGAATAATTGATTTTAATTCAAATATTTCATATTTAAATTTTATAAATGATTCAACACAATTAGATGAAAATAATAGTACATTTTTAGATGAAGATTTAATAATTAATAATTTAAAAAAAGTAACAAATATTTCTATAAATAATATTACTGTTACTCAATATAATGGATATTATAATAAAATAATGTCAAATTATAAAAATGATTCAATTACTTTTTTAATTGGATTAGGAAATGGTTCTGAATTTTTTAATGAAAGTTATACTTTAAATAAAATTGAAAATAATAAATATGAAATAAAATTTGATAAACTTATTGATAAAACAGATAAAATTGTTAGTATAAATTTTAAAAATAATAAAATAAATACTGAAAATATTAATTTAATTATAAATACATATTCAATTATAAATATAGAACCAAATATAACTATTAATCTTGGGAAAAATAATATTAATTTTAATGAAACATTTTATTCTTGGTATAATTTATTTCTTAAAAAAAATTTAAAATCAATTGATGAAAATGATACTGTATTTCAAATAAATCAAAATAATTTTAAAAGTTTAGATAGAATAGGATTAAAAATAGATAATTCAATTTTTTATTTTTCAACATTTGAACTTTTTGATATTTTAGATGAAAAAGATCAAAATTACAATATTACATTTAAATTTAATAATAATGATTTAAATTTTATGATAAATTTAGGTATTAATTTTTTTTCAAAATTTAAAATTTTCAATATTAATTATAAAGAAAATAAAATATATTTAGATAGTAATTCATATTTTTTAAATTATTCAAAATATAAAAATTCATTTAAAAGAATTAAAATTGACGAATTAAATGAGATAATTGATGAAAAATCATTAGTAGGGAATAAATTTTTTATTTTAATATTAATATTTCAAATCATTTCAGTTGTTATAATTATATTGGCATTTGTATTTATAGGAAAAGATAATGATAATAAACAATAAAACATAATAAAATAATAATAAATTTATTAAAATTTTTATCTTCTTTGGTAAGTTTATATAATAGAAAATACATTAAAACTTTAAAATATAAAATAAAAAAAAACAAAAAACAAAACAATAGAAAAAAAAATAAAAAGTAATTTTATTTCTTCTTTTCTTTTTTCTTATTATTCATACAGCAAATTTTTTTATTATTAACTTCTTCAACAACATGATTATTAGATTGTAATACAATAGACTTTTCATTAATTTGACTATCATTCCCAATACTAACACCACCATCATAAAAGCTTTTAGTAATAATATCAAATAAATTTTTAATCCCATCTCCAGTAATAGCACTAGTTTCAACATAAATTAAATCTTTATCTTTAGCAAATTTTTTAGCATCTTCAAAACTTACTTGTCTTTTATTATTCAAATCAATTTTATTCCCACATAAAACAATAAAAACTCCATCTTGAACATGATTTTTAATATCTTCTAACCATTTATTTAATGAATTAAAAGAATTTTTTGAAGTAATATCAAAAGTTAAAATTATTGAATTTGCATTTTTTAAATATGATGGAATTAAAGATTTAAATCTTTCTTGTCCTGCTGTATCCCACATTATTAATCTTATAGTTTTATCTTCTAAAAATACATTTTTTGTTAAAAAATCTATTCCTATTGTTGGTGCGTAATTTTCTTCTATTGTTTCATATTTATATTTAGATAATATTGAAGTTTTACCAACATGTTGATCTCCTATTATTACTATTTTATAATTTTCTATTTGAGATGCTGAACCTGATTCATCTACTATTATATTGTTTGTGAATGTATGCATTACCTTTACAAATTATTTTTTATTTTTAAATAAAAAATTCTTTTTTTATATTTTTATTATTATTATTATTATTAAAAAAATATTTTAATATAAAAATATTGAATTTTTATTTAATATTAAAAAAATGTCATGTCGAATTTGGATGCCAACATTAGTAAATTATTTTAGTACATTGAAAATATTAGATGAAGAAATTGAAGAAGTACGTTCCGAATTATGTCAAAATCCTAATTTTGTTCCAAAAGCATTATTTGATTCAATTGATATTGAACAAAAAAGTTATATAACACTTAATGATTTAAAAATATATTTAAATAATCATTATCTTCCTTTTGAAGAACAGTGCTTAAGAAGATTAATTCATAATTTTGATAAAGATCATGATTTCTCAATTGATTATGAAGAATTTCTTGGTTTAATATTAACAAAATCAAATTCATCAATTGCTAATAATGTAACTAATAAAATGATTGATGAAAATTATAGAATGGATTCTTCTATTGATAATATTTTTATTAAGTTATTAAAATTAGAATTAAATTTAGTTAAAACTCTTTCAAAAATTGCAGATGAATTAAAATATTCAAAAGATTTTACTACATATGAAGCTTTTTTATGTATTACTAAAAATGAAAAGTATATTACTGTTGACAATTTAGGAGAATTTTTAAATGAATATAATATTAATATTCAAAATTATGATCCTTTTAATTTAATGTGTAGATTAGATAATGATGGAGATGGAAAAATTTCTTATGAAGAGTTTATTAATATTTTTTTTCCTTATAAAGATGATTATTTACAATCTGATATTAATATTAGTAAAGAAAAAATGAATACTTTTACTATTCAAAATGTTTCTTCTAGTAATAATAAAATCATTAATCAACCTTCTTCTTTAATTAATGGCTATTATCCTTATCAAAATCAAAATCCAAATGATGAATTTGGAAATGAAAATAATGAAAATATGAATTCAACTTATCAAATGGTAAATTCAAATCAAGTTAAAAACAGTAATTATAATAATATTAATAATATGAATTATAATAATAGTAATTATAATAATCCAAATTATTATATTAATGAAGTATCAAATTATAAATTGAGTAGTCCTCCAAGAAAACCAGGTTACAATGCATGTGGTCAAAGAGAACAATTAACTCAATCACCTTTAGGATTTAATTATAAAAAAGGAACAAATAAAAAACGTAATTTAAGTATGGATAATACATTAAGAAATACATTAGATCAATCATTCAATGAAGAAAATTCCCCATATAGAATAGATTATAATTCTCCAAATAAAACATATATATTGAATTCTCCAGAAAAAACATACAATAATATAAAACCAATAAATGTATCTGGAATTGATGAAGAATACATGTCAAAATTAAGAACTTATACATCACCAATAAGAGAAAATAACTATCATAATATGAATTCTAATTTCAATAATAATATTAATAATGATATTAATAGAAGTAGAGGATATTTTACAAGAAGTCCTCAAAATAATTATAATCGAACTAATATTATAAAATCACCAAGAGTTAATTTACCTAATTTTAATCAAAGTAATAGCTTTAATAATAATTTCAATCAATTAGAAATTGGATTATGTAATTTACTTTGGGATATTATAACACAAGAAAATTTAATTGAAAATTCTAAAAGTAATCTTATTTATTGTAATGATATCAATTTATCAGATTTATTTCAATTTTTTGATTATTCTCAAAGAAATGGTATATCAAAGATTGATTTAATTGAAAGTTTAAAAGAACTTAATTTATTTATTTCTAATGAAGATGCAAATTTAATATTTAAAAAATATGATAAAGATTTTGATAATATAATAGATTATGAAGAATTTTGTGATATGATTTTACCTAAAAAATTTTCAGATGCTAAAATTATGTGTGAAAAAAATCCTCCTTCATCTTTTAATGGATTTTCATCTGATTCAAAAAATAAAATTTCAAAAGTATTTCAAACTATTATTAATGGAGAAAAATCAATTGAAAATAATAGAAGAGAATTAGCAAATATTCCTTGTTCTTCTCCTTATGATTTATTTAATATGATTAATAGGAATTCATGTCCTGGAATATATAAAGATGATTTTATTTCTTTATTGGAAAAAAATAATAAATTTCTTCAACCTTTTGAAAGTGAAATTTTAATGGATAGATTTGATAAAGATCAAAATGGTATTATTACTTATAATGAATTCTCTTCTGAAATTGCACCCAAAATGTAAGATTATAAATAAATTATAAATAAAATGAGTATATTATTTTTTTTTTTGGATTAAAATTTAAACTTATGATATATTTAACAATTAATCAATTAAAAATAAATATATATATATTGAATCTATTAAATTAAATTTTTAAAAGCAAATATTGAATAGAAGAATTATTAAATATAATATATTAAAATATAAAAGAAATACAATAAATTAATATTATAAATGAGCTTTATAATAAATTAAAATTTATATTTTTTTTATTGATGAATATAAAAAGTAATTTGATGGATTATTGATATTTAAAATAAAAAGTTTAAAAACATATATTAATTATATCAAATAAATACATTACTTAAAAACAAATAAAAATAAAAAAAATAAAAAATAAAATTTTTAATTTTTTTACATTAAAAATAATAAAAAATCCCATTCTTAAAAAATTAAAAATTTTAACTTTCAAAATTAAATTCACAATTCCTTTCCTCAGTAGAATCTTTATTAGTAACACTAGCCTTAATAGAAGTATCCCCAAACATTAAAGTAACTTTAACAGTTTTATCTTCAACAGTTTGAAATGCTTTTCCAATATCAATACTCAACTCCCCTAATTTTTTAACACCAGGTTCATCAACAAATTCAACATCAACAGCATCAGTACAAAAAAAAATAATCCTCATAACAGTTTGTCTACTTCTAACAGGGCAATAAATTTTAGTATGTTTCTCATCAATACCAACACTTTGATTTTTTCTTACAAAAACATCAAAAACATCTTCACAGAAATCTTCACCTTCAATAACAACTTTTTTATTTTCAGGATGTCTTTCAGGATTAAAAGTAGTTAAAGTATTTATACCATAAGTCATTTTTGCTATTCTTGATGTTATTAAACGAGGATTTAAACCAAACATTACTGCACCTCTTATTACTGAAACTTGAGGTCTTTTTGGTGCTAAAACTGTTATTTCTTGACTTTCAAATTTTTTCTTTATTTCACTTTTTAAAAATGGACTTTCTGAAAAACCACCTACCATAAAAATAAATTTTGCTGAATGACCTTCTTTTTGCTTTGCTTGTGCTAATAATTCTGCTACTTTATTTATTATGTTATCAAATAATGGTTTGAAAAATGATACCATTAATGCTGGTGGTAAATCTATACATGATGCTCCTCTTTGTTTTAATTGGAATTCTTTTTTTGATTTTTTATTGTAATTTTCTACTAATTGTGATAATTTAGATGAGTTTAAATTCTCACTTAAATAACTTAATTGAAGTCTACTTCTTTCATCACCTTCTGGTAAAAATTTCCTTTTTAACATTTCAAAATGTTTTAATATTTCTAATCTAGCAAGAGCATTTTTAGTATAAATATTAAATAATTCATCACCAAAAAAAACTTTTAAAAAATCTTCAAAATTTTTATCAACATATTTTGAACCCCATTCACAACCTCCTGAACTAGGTAAAACTTCTTCACTTAAGAAACTTTCATTAGGTTCACATTTTAATTTCTGTACACTAATATCATTAGTACCACCACCGTTATCTAAAACTAAAACAATATCATTTTTTTTCATTTGTTTCTTTAAATTTTCATCAGCATCTTCTCTACATTGAATAGAAGCTCCTTCAGGTTCTAAACATAATAATAAATTATCAGAATTCCAATGAGAAACAATTCCTGCTTCAACTGCTGCATTTTGCATAAACATTTTATTTTCTTCTGACCATAAAGCTGGAACTGTTAAAACCCATCTTATCTTTTCTTTTTTTACAATATCACCAATTTGTTCTTTTAATTTTTCTAATGCTTTATTTGCTATAAATTTTAAACTTTCTGATATAACTTTCATTAATGGCATTGGACGACCATCTGCACTAATTGCATTTTTTTCTCCTCTAAATAAAGCCATTTTATACTATTTTTTTGTTTTTTTGGTTTTTTTTGGAAAAATTATATAAGTATATATTTTTTTTTCTTACTGTTTGAAATAACATTGCAGTTTCTCCATCATCCACAATTTCAGCATATTTTTGTAAGGCTCTTGAACCAAATGCTAAAAATGAACCATCATTATCAAATAAAATTGCTGTTGGAGTTTTTTGATCATCATTATCTTCGACTGGATTAAAAACTTCTATTCGAGGTTTTTGACCATTTGTTACTCTTGGTGTTATTCCGTAACTAATTTTTTTTATTTTTTTATTTTTTTTATATAATTTTTTTATTTACCCTGATGCTCCTGTTCCAAAATCTATTGCTATTACATGTGTGAATGTTGAGTCTTCTTTTAAAAAACCTGCCATTATTTTTTAAATGATATAAAATACATTTTTTTAATTTTTTGAATTTTTATTTAATAAAGGAAAAAAAATTTAATTTTCAAATTGAAATAAATATGTAAAATGGTTTAAAAATAATATAAATTAAAAATATATTTTTTAAATATAAATAATTTTTTTATTAAAATACTAACCTTGATTAAAATAAAATGTTTTCCTTTTCTATCATACCAACAGAAAATATTCTTTACTTCCCTTTCAAAAAAACCAAAATAAAAAATAAAAATATTAATTAAAAGTTTTAAATAAAAAAAGTAATACCCGAAAACAAAAAATCCACGTGTTCAAAATCTAAATTCTAGAAAAAAAAATTAATTATTTAAATAAAAATATTAAATATCTAAATCATTTAATTTGATAATTGACATGAAACAAATCAAAATTTTGGCATTATTCTTCATATATCTCTCTCTATTTTCAATAATTTCATGTGATGAAGCAGTAAAAGAAGCACCAAAAGAAGAAAAAAAAGAAGATTCAAATGATGATTTCACAGATGAAGAAAGAGAACTTTTAAAAAAAAATGAAGAAAAATTTAATTTTAATGTTGAAGTCACTCGTTTAATGGATATTATAATTAACTCTCTATATACAAATAAAGAAGTTTTCATAAGAGAATTAATTTCAAATGCAAGTGATGCTTGTGATAAAGCTCGTTTCCTTTCTGTTCAAAATCCAGATTATTTAGGAGAAAATAAAGAATTAAAAATTATAGTAGAAACTGATAAAGATACTAAAACATTTTCAATAATTGATACAGGAGTAGGAATGACAAAAAATGATTTAGTTAAAAATTTAGGGACAATTGCAAAATCAGGTACAACTGCATTTATAGAAGCAATTTCAAAGGGTAATTCATTGAATTTAATTGGTCAATTTGGTGTTGGATTTTATAGTACTTATTTAGTTTCAAATAAAGTTGTTGTTACTTCAAAAAATGCTGATGATTCACAACATATTTGGGTTTCTACTGCTGGATCTTCCTTTACAGTTACTAAAGATCCTAGAGGTGATACTTTAGGAAGAGGTACTAAAATTACTCTTTATTTAAAAGAAGATTCAGTTGAATTTAGTGAAGTTGATACTGTTAAAAAAAATATTAAAAAATATTCAGAATTTATTGATTATCCTATTTATATGAAAATTAATAAAACTTATACTGAAGAAGAAGAAATTGATGAACCTGATAATGAAACTTTATTAAATGATACTAAATTAGAAAGTGAAGATCAAAAAAATGAAACAGAAAAAAATAAAACTGATGATTTAGAAGTAAGTGATGAAAAAGAAGATAAGAAAAAAGAAGAAAAGAAAAAAAAGACAAAATCAGTAACAAAATGGAGATGGGATTACGAATTAATAAATGAAAATAAACCATTATGGTTAAGAGATAAAAAAGAAATTACAAAAGAAGAATATTATAAATTTTACAAAGCATTAACAAAAGATTCAGAAGATCCATTAGCATATGATCATGGTAAATTAGAAGGAGAAGTTAACTTTAGATACATTTTATATATTCCAGCTCAAAGACCATATAATTTATATGATAATTATTATGGTAAAAGTTCATCTCTTAAATTATATGTTAGAAGAGTTTTAGTAAGTGAACAATTTGAAGATTTAATGCCAAGATATATGAATTTTATTAAAGGAGTTGTTGATTCTGATGATTTACCTTTAAATGTTTCTAGAGAACAATTACAACAATATAAAATGATTAAAGTTATGAGTAATAAATTAGTTAAAGCTTCTATTAATGTTATGATTAAATTAGCTGTTCAAAAAGATGAAGATGAAGATGATGATGATGATGATGATGATTATGATGATGATGAAGATGCTAATAAAACAAAGACTGATGAAAAGAAAGATGAAAAGAAGGATGAAGAGAAAAAAGAAGAAAAGAAAGATGAAGAAAAGAAAGATGAAGAAAAGAAAGATGAGAAAAAAGATGAAAAAAAGAAAGAAAATAAATTTAATAAATTTTTTGAAAATTATGGTAAAAATATAAAATTAGGAGTAATTGAAGATATTCAAAATAGAAATAAATTAGCAAAATTATTAAGATTTTATTCAACAAAAGATTTAAATTCATATACAAGTTTCGATGAATATATTAAAAGAATGAAACCAAAACAAGATCAAATATATTTTATTGCTGGAGAAGATAGAGAAGCATTAAATAAATCACCATTAATCCAAAGAATTTTAGATAAAGGAGGAGAAGTTCTTTTATTAGATGATCCAATAGATGAATTTTGTTTACAAAATTTAGGAGAATATGAAAAGAAAAAATTAAAAAATGTAGCAAAAGGAGAATTTAAATTATGGGATGAAGATGATGAAACAGAAAAGAAAAAAGAAAAGAAAATAAAAGAAGATTTCAAACCATTAGTTGACTGGTGGAAAAAATTATTAGATAAAAAAATAGAAAAAATAGAAATAAGTAAAAGATTAATAGACTCACCATGTATTATAGTATCAACAGAACATGGTTATTCAGCATCAATGGAAAGAATACAAAAAGCACAAGCTTTTGCAACACAAGATAAAGCAACTGCTCAATATTTATATGGTAAAAAAACTATGGAAATTAATCCTAATCATCCTGCTATTAAAGAATTAAGAGAAATTGCAGCTAGTGGTGAAACTCCTAGTCCAGAAGCTGAAGAAACTGCTCTTTTACTTTTTGAAAGTGCTATGCTTGAAAGTGGTTATACTTTACCTGATCCTCATGATTTTGCTGTTAGAATGGATAGAGTTTTAAAATATAATTTAAATTTGAAAAGAGATGAAAAACCTACTCCTTATGAAGTTGTTCTTACTGATGATGATGAAAAAAAAGATGAGGAAAAGAAAGATGATAAGAAAGATGAAAAGAAAGATGATGATAAGAAAGATGAAAAGAAAGATGATGAAAAGAAAGATGAAAAGAAAGATGATGAAAAGAAAGATGAAAAGAAAGAAGAAGAAAAGAAAGATGAAGTTAAAAAAGAAGAAGAAAAGAAAGATGAAGTTAAAAAAGAAGATGAAAAGAAAGAAGAAGAAAAAAAAGATAATGATAAAGAAGATTTATAAGTAATAAATGTGATAAATTAAATATATTAAATTAATGATTTAAAATATTTTTTTATTTCATTATTTTTTTAAATTAATAAATCATTCATAATTATCTATTGGAATAATATATTTATTTTCAGAGAAAATAATTACACAAATATTACCACATAATTTATGTTGTTTAATACTATAACCATAATATTTTATTGAAGGATTTAATAAGATTTTTCTATTTCTTCTTGAAGGAATTAATTCATCTAATAATAAATAACATATTAAATGTAAATAAAAACCATTTTGATAAATATTTGAATTTAAAACAAAGCTTAAACATTCTTTTAAATCATTAAAAAGTTCATTTTTATTATTTATTTTTATAACATCATTATTTATGTGTTCATAATAGTCAATTGCTCTCATTCTAACATTTCTACCAAGAAAATCATATAATGAAAATATATTATTTTTAACTAATTTTTTACAATGAATTTCACTTAATTCACTTAAAAATTGATTTTTAATTAAATTTTCACATGGTTTTAAATTATATAATTCATTTATTAATTCATCATATATTTTATTTCCTTTTAAATGTAATAAAAAATTACTAATAAATAATTGAGGATTTTTTCTTAAATAATTTAAATAAGTAATTAAATCAATATTATTAATATCATTATCAAATCCAAGGAATTTATATAAAGGAAATATTGGTTCTATTAAATCACTAAATAAAATTACTATATTACAATCACCTGATATTTTATATTTTGAATAATTATTCAAATTAAATTTTAAAAATAAACATCCATCTTTTTTAGGAGTATATTTCATTCCATTTTCAATTTTAAAATACCCTTCTTCATAACATGATGAGTTTCTTCCTAATAAAACTCCAATTAAAAAATTATTATATAATTCATTTTTATTATTTTTTATATTCCATTTTCCAATTATTTGAAAAATAATTGTTTTATTTTGAATTAATTTAAAAGGACATAAATATTCAAAAGGTGTTATTGATAAGTTAATTATAATTTTTGGAATATTATTTTTTTGAATTTTATCATTTTTTTCGATATGATTGAAAAGATTATCAATTAAATCAAATGAATTTGAATTTTCATCATTACTTTTATATAAATTTTCTAATAATGCTAATCATTTGAATTATAAAATAAAAATATATAATTTACTTTTATTAATTATATTATTTGATTTTTCATTTACTTTATTTAAATTTTCATCAATCATTTTAAAAATTAAAAAAGAAAAAAAAATTTAAATTATTTATAGATTAATTAATTTAAACTTCATCTTTTTCTTCATCATCTTCTTTTTTTTCTTTATCTCCTAATTCAACAATTTGATCTTGTAGACCAAGTTCTTTAATTAAAAATTCCATATTTAAACAATTATTAGTTAATTGTTCAATAACTTCATCTTGTGATCTAATTTTCTCTTGTTGTTTCCTAATTTGATTTTCCATATCAATATGATCTCCCATTGTTTTATTTGATATTTCATTTAATTTTTGATTTTTTCTTGCTAAGGTATTAATATTATAAAGCATATATTGAATTAAAATTTGATAATCTTCAATTAATTTTTTTTCATTATTTGTAAAATCAAAATATTCATTCGAATCAAAATTTTCTTGTGATATATCTTGTAATATTTGATTTAATCCTACAAGATTATTTGATTTTATTAAACTATCTACATTAGCATTTCTTAAATATTTTGGAGTTATTATATTATGTTGTCCACGATTAAAGTTAAATTTGTTTGATGAATTCATTTTTATTTTATTTATTTTTTATTTATTGGTTTAATTATTATTTCATTTTATTTCTTAAATTTTTACAATAAATATTTTATTTTTATTTTATTTATATTTATATTAAAAATAAAATATGAATTAATGAATTTTTGGATTTCTGGAAAAAATAACTAAATAATCAAAATAAAAATTATTTATGTCAAATATTTTTTAAATATTCATTTTACAGTAAAACTAAAAACAATATTTTTAACAATCTAAAACTTAAAATGAAAATAATATTTTATTTATCTAATAAATTATTACATTTCCAAATCACATCTAAAATTATAAAAAGATGAAAAAAAGAAAAAACCCAAAAACATCACTAAAAAAAACCAATTTAAAAATATTCATTAATAAAAAAAAATATATAACCATAATCGAATGAAAAAAATATATATAAAAAAAATGCAATCCAAAGTCACCGGTCAAAAAACATTATCAAATTATGAGCGTTTGAAAGCAGAACGTGCTCGTCAAATGGCAGAAAAGGAAAAAACAATCCAAACAGTATTAGACAGTGCAAAAGGAAAATTAAAATTCATTCATTTAATAATATACTGTCTAAATAGTATAGAAAAATTCATATCACCACCAAATCGTGAAATACGTGTAAACGCAAAAATAATAATTCGTTTAGAAGGAGTAAGCACACTTCGAGCAATAGCTTTAGTAAATTGTAACAATGATCCAATTGTAATTCAAACTGGAGAAATTATATGGAAATTAATATCAGTTTATGATATTGTAGATAGAGAATTAGCTTTAATGTTTACTGATAAAGGAGGTCATCAAGCAGTTATTGATATTTTAGCTCAGAAAGATGGTGGACCTAGTGCTGCACCTTATTTAAAAATTATTAATGGTTTATGTGGTATTCCTGGTTTAGTTAATACTTTAATTAATGCTGGATTACCTTCTACTATTAAAGCTATTAATGATAAATTCCCTGATAATATGGATGTTATTGCTGCTAATTTTGATGCTATGAAAAAAATGAGTAATACTAAAGCTGGGAGAGATAAGTTAATTGAAGAAGATGTTATTGGAAGTATTTTGAAAAATTTAAAGACTTGTGCTGATCATGGGAATGCTAAAGCTGTTGTTACTGGGATTCAAGTTTTAGATAATTTATGTAAAAGTGAAAAAGGAAAAAAAGCTTTAATTGATGCTAAACCTATGCCAATTTTAAATGAAATTATGGATAAGTTTTCAAATGATGAAAAAGTTTTAAGACAAGGTGCTAAGTTATATGCAAAAATTTGTACTGAAGATGATATGAGGAAACAATTAAGAATTATGAAAGAATGTTCTGGAAAAATTAAAGCTGATCCATCACAAGGTAATATAGAAGAATTAAAAGAACCATCTATTATGGTTGCTAATTTAATGCTTGTTGAAGATATTGGAAGAATAGCTTGTGAACCTGATAATTTAAAAATGTTAATTGAATTATTTGAAATTTTATATAAAATTGATTTAAATGGTAAAGATGCTCATTATATTAAAACTTATGTATCAGTTTTAAAATATTTTATGGTTATTTTCCAAAGAATTTTTAATATTATTCCTGATTGTTATGATGAAGATTCTGAAAGAGGAAAACAATGTCTTGGATTATTTAATAATATAGATAATTCAATTAAAGCAACATTTGAATGTGTTAAAACATGTGTTGAAAAATTAGAAAAAGAAGGTGATCCTGAAAAATTAATTGAACCAATTTTATCATCATTTAAAACATATTTTGCAGCATATGCTGATTTATTTGTTCAAAATTATCGTTCAAAGCATGAGAATGAAAAAAAAGATGTTCGTTATATTGAAATTATAACATATATTTTAGAAAATATTATAATATATGGAGATAAATATTTCTCAAAAGCTGAAAAAGCAAATTATGGTGCTTCATGTATATTAAAAGTTTCTAGTGAAATAGTAAATAAATATCCTGATATATCACAAAATATTAAAACATCATTACCTAAAACAGTACCATATATGAAAAATGTAATTAAAACAAGTGATAATTATTTAACAATTAAAAATGATTTAGATGTATGTTATGATTTAGTTAAAGGAGAAGAAAATGATGAAAAAAAGAAATTAAAAGAAGAAATTGTTCCAGTTTCAGTTGAATTTATGGAAAAAAAACCTAAATTTAGAGCACCAAATAAAACTAATTTAGATATTTTAGAAACATATTTAACTCCTGAATTTTTAACTGAATATTTTAAAAAACCAGACCCAAAAGTTAATCCAAATTTTGCATTAAATTATGTTGATGCTATTGATAGTGTTATGGTTAAAGCCTTTTATGAATCATCAGTTCCAGATGAAAAAAAAGAAGAAGGTACTGAAGAAGAAGAAGAAATGTTTAAAGAAGAATATAATGAAGAATTAGAAAAAGAAATAAGTGAAAAAGGTAGTATTTTATTAAAAAAAGTTATTGATATGAAAGACTTTTTAAAAGAAGTTGAAAACTTTAAAAAAAATGCTCCTAAAGTTAAAACTATTAATGGTAATCCTAATGATATTAGAGCAATAGAAAAGAATCTCATTTATCAACAATGTGCAATTACTATTAAAGAATTATTTGATGCAGGAGCACAAGATGATTTTGTTACATTAAAAGAATTAGTAAAAAGAGAAATATCAGATCTTGAGCAATATAAAAGAGCACAATTACAATCAACAGATAATAAAAATTACAAAGAATTCCAAGAAAATTGTGCAAATGCTTCAAAAAGAATAAGATTAGAATTAGCATTACTTAAAAAATTAGAAGACTCAGCAATTAAATTCTACAATGAAACAAAAGATGAAAAATATCTTGAAATATTAAGAAATATAAATGCATTAAATATAGAAGTAATTGAAAAATGTACTGAAAATCCAATATTAATAGAACATATAGAACACCTTTCAAAAAATATTCCATTTATAAAAGAAAATGAAGATAAATTAAAAACTGCTCGTGGAGAAGGAATAATAGAAAAATATATTAATTCATTAATGAATCTTTTAAGAAAATCAGGTTATGATGATGATAAATTATGTGATAGCATAATTAAAACTTTAATTGTTTTAGTTAATAAAAAACCAGAAACTTGTAATTTATTAGTAAAAGCAGGTTGCCCAAGACAATTATTACAAATTATGGAAGCTACTAATAATAATCAAATTGCAAGAAATGCAATGGAACTTTTAAAAACTATTACTTTATCTAATCAAGAAAATTTAATTATGGTTGCTAATCAAAATATTTTAATTAAATTATTTGAAGTAAGAGCTAAATTCTCAAGTGATGAAAATATTACAAGATCAGCTGATTTGATTTCAAATGAAATTATGAAATTACCAGGTCAAGAAAAGAATGCAGAAGAAATTTTAATTCAAACAATTTCAAAATTCCATGAAGATAGTCAAAAAGATTTCAATGATACTGATAATCAATTAAAATTATTAAATGAATTAGAAATAATTAATGCATTTACTTCAAATAAAAAACAAACTGATTTAATTACAAATGATGAATTTATGAATGATTTAACAAAAACAATGGATAATACATTAAAACAAACTTTATATTCAAGAACAATTGGTCAATTATTAGTTAATGAAATGACAGTATTAAGAAAAATGAAAGATAATTTACCAAAAGATGATTCAAAACATGAACAAATTGTTAAATATTCACTTACAACTTTATTAACTAAATCAACTTATTCAGATGCATTACTTCTTCCTATAAGAACACTTAATGAATATATTAAAGATGAATATTTATATAAGCAATATTTAGAAAATAAACTTGATGAAAAATTCATTGAACAATTATTTGAAATATCAGAAATTTATAGTGAAAATCCAGAAATTACAAAAGAAATTAATAATCTTCTTTGTAATGTTTCATTAAGAAATCCAAAATTAGGAGAATATATTGTACAAAGAGGAGGATTAACAAGTATTTTAGAAGAATTAAAAGCAACAGTTAACTTAAATGATGAATATTCAAAACAAGTAAAATTAAATGCATTAAAAATGTTAAGTACATTATTACAAGATCAAAAAAATATGGATAAATTCATTGCAGAACATGGAGTAGATTTAATTAATAATATAGTTAAAAATGAAGTTAATATTTATAGAGGAGGAAATAAAGAAGAAGAAGGTTCACTTTTAAAAACAAGACAAACAATAAATACAAAAACACCAGAACAAAGAAAAGAAGATGAAATTGAAGGAATATCAACAATAAAACAACAAAATGAATATTTTGTCCATTGTTTAAAAATATATAATCAAGGAATTAAAGAAGGTAGAAAAGAATTTATCGATAATAAAGTTATTAAGAATTTATTAGAATTAGCTCAAGCAAATTATCCAGATAGAGATTTATTCATTGAAATAGTTAAAATTATTACTCAAAATGAAATTGTTCTTGAAGAAGATATTGAAAGAGATATGAAATTAATTAAATTAGCACTTGATTATAAATCAGAATATTATAATGATGAAGAAGTTAATAAAGCTGCTGATACTTTAGTTGAAAAATTAGGTCCTAGTACTTTCAAAACTGAACAATTTAAAAAATATTTCAAAGAATCAATTAATAGTGAAGATGAAAATATTGATGAATTAAATAAAAAATTAACATATTATGCTTTGATTAGTAATGCAAAAGGATTTGATGAAATTGAAAAAGAAAACAAAGATGATATTGTTAAGTTTTATAAGAGAATAGTTATTACTTATAAAAAACAAGTAGAAGAATTTAAAAAAAGTGGTAAAACTGATCCTAAAGATTTACCATTTGATGAAGGTACTGTAATTTCTTTAATGACATTAACAGATAATTTAATGGAAAAAGGATTAATTGATAAAGATGAAGATTATTACAAAACTATAACAGATATGGGATCATACTTCTATAAACCAGATAATTACAATTATGTACAATCATATAATAAATTAACAAAGAAATTATTAAAGAAATATGGTGAAGTTACAGAACCAGAATTAGTAGATGGAAAATATGTTTTAAAAGCAACAAAACCACAATTAGAGAATTTAAATAAAGATTATAATATAGCATCTGAATTTATTGATTATCAAAAAAAACAATTAGAATTAACATCTCCAGGTTCATTCCCAACAGCAGGTGATGTCAAAGATGAAAATTTAGATGAAATATTAACAAGTGTAATGACATATTATAAAACAAATCCAGAAATTAAAGAAACAGAAGATAAAGAAGGTAAACCATCATTAAATGCTCCTAAAACAATATTAAGAAAAGCAGTTGATTTATCTGATACATATAAGAAAAATGGTATTGGTGAACATAGTGATGATGAAGATCCTGAAGTAAGAGAAAATTATAAGAGAACAATTAAAAGAATTCAATATATATGGCAAGTTGTTAATGGTGCTATGGAAACTGATGAAACATTTTTAACTGATCCTGAAAATACTGAAGAAATTATTAGTATTATTGATAAAATTGAAGAATTTATGAAATTACCTGATGCTGATACTAATGAATTTAGAAAGATTGTTAATTATATATCTACTAAAACTGAAGGCAATGATGCAGTAGCTGAACGAATTTATAGATTTATTCTTGATGATTATGAAAAAAATAAAAATGATCCTGAAATCGCTAAAAGAGATTTAGAAATTATTAGTAATTTAAGTCAAAATCCTTCAATTTTAAAACAAATTATTAAAAATGAAACATTATGGAAAGATATCAAAGAAATTTATGCTGATGATAATATTCCAATATCTCAAAGAAGATATATTTCAATTATAATGAGAAATGTTATGAAATCACCTTATAATGTAGAATATTTAATTAATAATGATCCAGAAGCAATTACTTTATTAAAGAATAAAATTTTATTAAAATCAATCACTGGAGATAAAGATAATGATGTTGCTCAAAATGAAATTGAAGCATTTACTTATTTAATCAATGATCCAAATAATTATAAAATCCTTATTGAAAAGAAAATTATTACTGAAGTTGATTTAGAAACTTTAGAAAAGAATTATAGTAGTAAACCAGATTTATTAATAGCATTCAATCCAGTTAAAAAAAGAATTATTGCTGAAAGTAAAACACATCAAGAAGAGAATGCTGTAAAAGAAGATGAAGAAGCCTTAAATAAATATACACAAATAGTAACAAAAGCATTTAATGAACATTCAGATCAATTAAAGAAATTAACATCAGGTCAAAAACCACAAAGTGAAAAAGATGAAAAAGATGTAATAAAAAAATCCTCAAAATTAATAAAAAAGAAAATGACATTTGTAACAGGAACATTAGTATTTGATAAAGAATTAAATGAAAGTATAGAATCACCATTAAGCATTAAAAACAATAAAGAAATACCATTAACGTTAGAACAAATATTAGCAATATTAAGAAAAACATATACTGATTTAAATACATCAAAAGAAGAATCATTAGCAGAAAGAAGAAAACAAATAATATTAAAATGTTTAACATTACTTAAAAACTTATCTCTTGCTCCAGATAATCATAGACCTATTTTAGAAGGAGGATTACTTTCATTCTGTGAGAAATTAGGTGAAGAAAATGAAAAAGCATCACCAGATCAAAATGGATTAAAATTAGAAAGAAAAATTTTACCATTTAATGTTAATGCTAAAGCAGTTTTACAAGATTGTTCTCATAGTGATAATGCAGTACCTTTAATTGTTGAATCTCCTGTATTAGAATCTACAATTAAAGAAGTTACTACTTTATATAATCATCCTGAAGTAATTGATACTGATGAAGGAATTAAGCAAATTTTCTTATATGATAATATTATTTTCTCTAATTGTTGTAAAAATCAAAAAGGATTCGAATTTATTTTCAATACTATTGGTTTAGAACAATTAATTTTATTAGGTAAAAAAACTGGAAATGCTGTTTTATTAGAAGCAATTGTTGATATGTTAATTAATTATTTAAAAGGTATTCAAAATAAAAATGAATTAAGTGATACATTTTGGGGAGATGTTTTAACAATAATTAATAAATGTTATGAATTAGATGGAAGAACACCATCATTAATTTCAAAAACTCATACATTAATTTCTCTAATATGGTTACCTAAATTAGTTCCATATTTCGATAAAATGGATATAATAAAAAAAATGAATGAAGATTTCCCTAAATTCAAAAGCAATTTAGATTACTTAAATTCAACATTAAATTGTTTAAGTGTAATGACAGCAGATAATTCTCGTTATAGTAAAGAAGTTGTATCAACTGGTTTAGTAACAAAATTAAAAGATGAAGTATCTAAATTAGATCCAGATGATAATACAAAAATGATATATAATTTAACAAAATTATATTATTCATTAGTATTAAATAATATGGAAAATGTAGAAGCTTTTTGTGATAATGGTATAGTAGATAATACTATTTTCTGGTTAGATAACTTTAATAATAAATTAAGTCCTCCTGATGAGAAAGAACAAACTGCTACTTTAAGTAAAGGAGGAATTAAAAGAATGGCAAGTGTTAAAGAAAATATATTAGAAGCCTTTAGTAGATATGAGGATGAAGATGAAGAAGAAAAAGATGAAGTTAATCCTTTAGCTGCTTCTGTTGCTATGCCAATTAAACCTAAAAAGAATTTATTAGCTCAAAGTGCTTTTATTAGAAATTTAAAGAAAGGTACTGGTCCAAAAAAAGAAACAAATCAACTTAATACTTCTACTTTATTTAGAAAAATTGTTAAAAAAAGTTTAGCTGATTCTAAAGTTGTTAATCCTGATTTCTTTAAAAAACAAGAAGATAAATTTGATTATGTTAGAGGAATTATGGATAATTCAATTAAAACACTTGATCAAGTTACAATTTCTAAAAAGTCAAATACTTATTTAAGTAAAACTAAATTCTCTGATTCATTAGATCAAACACTTAAAAATAAAAATCATATGATTTATTATATTACTATTGCTTTACATACTTTTGGTAATTATTTATACTTTGAAGCTGGAGATAATATTAAAAAATTAAATTTAGAAGAATTATATCAATTATTAGTTAATTTACAGAAAAAATATTATGCAAATTCTGATATATTAGCAAATATTAATTATATTTGTGGTGCAATTATTAAAAATATTAAAGATAAAAGTTACATTGAAAAATTCTTTGTTTTAATTAATGAAAGTACAAAATGTCAAGATTGGAATGTTAAATTAGTAATAATGGCATTGAGATTAATGTTAGAAGCATTAAAAACACATTCTCTTCTTTCAGATAATGATTACGTATATGATGATACAGTTCCCAATTTATATAATTTACTTGATTTATATAAAAACAATGCATACATTAATCTTTTAATTTATAGAATCCTTGCATTCTTTGCCAAAAACAAAGAAAATAGTTACACAATGATTAATAGTGGGTTATTTGTTCATATTAAAGATTCATTAGAAAATAGTGTCTTTGATAAAAAGAATAAAAATTCATTAAAGAATTCAATAATTACATTACTTTCAATATTATCAGATGACGAGCAAAACGCAAGTAATATTTCAGATGATTTAATGATAGAACTCTTACACGAAATTGAACATTCCTCAGAAAATGACGATGCTGAAAACCTAGAAGTTGCAAAATTACTAAATAAATTATTAAAACATAATTATTGTGCACAACCATTCACACAATATAAAGGAATAGAAACAGTATGTGATGCATTAAAAAGAGAAGATGATGATCCAGATTTACTTTTAGAATTATTAAGATTATTAACAACATTAGCAAATCAAGGAGATGAATATAAAGTAATGATGCAAAATTTAAAAGTTCCAGATGTAATTAATACTGTTATTCAAAAAGCAGGAATGTATGAAAAAATGATTGAATATGAAGGAAGATTTTTAATATTCTTAATTAATATGGCACAAATAAAATCTGAAAATGTTGAAAATATTGATATGAATGATATTAAAGTTGTTACACCAATTGAAGTAGATGTAAAAGATTATTTAGTTAAAGGACAAAATTTGAAATTAGTAAAAGATAATGGTGATTTATTGGATTGTCAATTAATGTTTTCTCCTGATTTAACTAAAATTCATATTAAAGTTGGTGATCAACCTTTAGATGATAAATTATCTATGAAAACAAATGAAGTTGTTGAACTTTCATTAGGAAATGAAAATGAAGTTTTTGAAAAAATTAAAGGAGGAATGCCAAATCCAGAAAATTGTTTCACTATGAAAGATGAACATGGTACTCAATTTAATATTTATTGTGAAGATGAAAAAGATGCTGAAAAATTAATTAATAGTATAGATTTGGTTATTACCTTCTTTAATAATACTCATACTCAAAATACTACTGTTGAAACTACAAAAGGTGAAAATGGTGAAATTATTATGAGTACAACTATCACAACTACAACAACTACTAGAACAACAGAAAGGAAAAAGAAAAAATAAATTTTGAGTTTTTTATTTATTTTTTTATTTATTTAAAAAAATTTTATAAGTGTTTAAATGTTAAAAATATTTTTTATTTTAATAAATATAATCTTATATTTTTATAATTAATTAAATAGATTTGAAAAACTTATACAAATAAAATATTAAAAGACTTTTTATCCCATTCATTTAAATTAGATAATTCATAAGTTCCAGGACCAGGAACAGGCATTTTATCATTTTTATTATAATTAAACCTTTCATTATTTTCATTAAATGGAGCTGCATTTTGTTTAAAATCTTGACTAATATTTCTATAATAAATCCCAGGACCAATATAATCACTTTTTTCATTATATTCAAATCTTTTACCTTGAGAACCAAAACCAACTTTTTGATTATCTTGATTAGAATTAATACTTCTTTGAACTTTATAATTCATTGATAAAACTAATCCAGGATTATAAGTACCAATCGGAGGTGGTTGATAACGTTCATATTTAATATTTTTTTCACCAGCTAAACTTTTATTTATTAAATGAGGAATTTTTTTATTTTCATTATTATTATTATTATTATCATTATTTCCTAAATAAAATCCTGGACCTGGATTTTCTTCTGTTATTTTATAATTAAATCTCTTTTCTTTAATACCAAAACTATCAACATTACTAATTTTTTTTTTCATTAAATTACCAGATATATCATATGAACCAGGACCAATTTTATTTGAATTATCCTTTTTACTCATTAAAATATTTAAAGCAGAAATTTTTTCTAATTCCTTATTACTACTTCCTAATAATTTCCCAATTTTATATTTTGGTTTAATAATTTCTTTTGGATGTGAAAAATTATAATAAAAACCAGGACCTAAGTCATTTTTGGTTTTTGGTTTTTCTTGAAAACGAGGAGAAGTAGAATCAAAACTTTGAATAACACCATTTGAATTTCTTTTAACTTTCCAATCATTATCAATTTCCTGTGCATAATATCCTGGACCAGGAGAAGCATTGAATATAAAATCAGTAGGTGATCCTTCTTTTTTTTCTTTTAAAGCTCTTGCAGTATCATATCTTTTATTTAAATAATATCTTAATAAAACTTTCTTATCATTATTTTGTTTATATTCTCTTTTATTATTAGTTTCAAATGATTTTTTATCCTTTTCTTTACTTAAAGATTTTGAATTTTTCTCATCTGGATTTTTCCATTTGATAACATTAGTAGACCAAGTTGTATTAATATCATATTGTCCAGGACCAACAGTATCATTTTTTTCCCCAGAAAATTTAATATCTTTCTCAGGATCTTCAATCATTTTTTCCATTCCATCTTTAGTTCTTTCATAACCATAATTTTCTTTAGATGGAATAGTAGTTTTTCTATAAATAGAACCAGTTGTAAAAGCTTCTCTATATTTAATATTATTTTTCTTATTTAAATTAGAATTATTCATTGATGAAAAACTTGTACTTACTTCATATGAACCAGGACCTGGAAAAGTATCAGTTGATAATAAATCATTTGTATAATTAAATCTTTCTCCTCTTGTATTAAATGCTATTTTTCCTCTTTCTTTAAATAATTCAATTATTCTTTTCGGAAGGACACTTTTTTCTACTGTTTGAATTAAATTTAAATTCTTGTCTTTTAATTTTTCTTTTAAATGTGGTTCTATATATTGATATTCTTTTTCATATGTTCCTGGACCTGGAGTTTCATTTTTTGGAACAAAGGAGTTTTTATTTCTTTTTACTAAACTATTAAATGGAGCTATGTTTGGTTCTTGTTTTTGAAATGATGTCATTAATTCATATAATCCTGGTGCTGAATCATTTTCTTCTGTTGAATCTAATTTCATATTTCTTTCTGATCTATATACAAATGCCATTTTTTTTTTATTTTATTTAATTTTATATATTTATTTAAAAATTTGAAGTCTTTAAAAATTGAATTAAAAAAAATAAAGAAATAATAAATAATATATAAATACTCATAATATATATAAAATTAGAGAGTTACTTATTTTAAATAACAAATAAAATTTTGATTTTGTTTCAAAAATAAGTGATATTTCTATTAAATAGAATTAAGGATTTAATTCTATTTTAATAAAAGAATAATGTTTTATTAATAACCATCTACAAAAATGTTGAATTAATTCAATCAACTCTAAAACATCTCCATTACTATAACCAAAATAATTTTCAGTTAAATAATTAGAAAAAAATTCGTTACAAAAATCTGGAATAAAATTTGCATTTTCTATTGAAGTATATTCTGTATTTGAATATTTAGATTCATTAATCATTTTTAAATTTATATATTCTCTAAATATTAAAATAAATTTTAAAACAAAAATAAAATATATTTCATTTGTTAATTTACGAATATCCATTAAATATTCAGAAAAAATATCATCACAAATTGGGAAAAATAGTTGTTTTTTATTAATTAAATTATTTAATATTGGATTTTCTTTTGGCTCTTTTAAGCATTTAAAAAATTTTTTCGGAGATTTATCTTGATAAATTAAAAAAACAATATTTACTAATTTTTCATAATTATCAGTGATAACTTCATTAAAATGTCTACATCTTTTTTCATCTTTAAAAAAAGAATTATAAATTCTCATTTTTTTTTCTTCAAGTAATTTTTGTATTGTTTCATATTTATTTGGTCTTCCTTTTTTCCTTCTATATATTCTATTTTCTTTTACTAATTCAGGATGTTTTTTAAAGATATGATTTAAAAGAGAAGATTGACTTAAATATGATTTATGACAAGTTTCACAAATATATTTCCTTCCTTCTTTACAATGTCTTGAACGTCTATGTTGTTTTTCTTTATGTGATGTGTCTGAATTTTCTTTTTGATTTTCATCAGAAATTGAGTCATTTTTCTCATTAATGTTGTCTAAATTCTCTTCATTTAATAAAATTCTATTTTTTTTATTCATTCAATCTTTTAATTTATAATATTATTTGATTTCAATTTTAATTATAAATATTTTGAATGGAAGACTAAAATATAAGATATTAAGAGATGAAATTTTTTTTTCAAATGAATAAAAAATAATTACTTTATTAAAATAGATTTAATTATATGTATAAAATATTAATTTCATTGAAAATTGCCTTTTTATATTTCAAAATTATTTTAAAATATCTAATTATCTCAATATAACTCATTTTTTATAATTATAATATTTATTTTATTTATTCTTATATAATGATATTAAAATAATATTTAATAAATTAATGATTAAAAAAAATAAATTTTTTTAAACGTTTTTAAAATAATTTAAAATAAAAACGAACAAATTTTATAAATGTATTTAATAATTAAACATTTTATTTAATTAATCTATGAAACAAAGTAGTTTAAATTCAGAACAAATATTCATAAATGATATATATTCATTAGAAAATGGAACAACAACAGCTGCATTAGATAATGATGAATTATTAACAAGAATATATGAAGATAATTATGAAAAAATTGAATATATTTCAACAATAATTAAATATACTCAAATATTTATTTATTTATCAGTTTTTATTTTTTTTATTATTTTAATTCTTAAATTATCATCTAAAGGGCATTTTAATTGGTTATATTTATCAATTCCATATTTTTTCTTTATATTTAGTATTATAATATTATTAAATTGTTTTCTTCATTTAAAAAATTTAATAGATAAAATTGACAATTCAAAATCAAATAATTTTGGAACAATATTTACCTTTATTATTGGTAATTTAATTGGATTATTCTTATCAATATTTTTCATTATTTTAATGTTAAGATTAGATATGAAAATATTGGTTAATAATGATTTAAATTTAATTATGATTCCTTTATATGTTTCTTTAGGATTGGGATTATTATTTTGTATATTTATTTGTCCTTCATTTTTTTCAAATAATTTATATATTGAAATAATATTATATTTTATTGATTTAGTGTCTTGTTTTATTTTTATTTGTTTAATATGTTTAAGAATAAATTCAAGTATTCATTTAAATAATAATAAATTAAATTATTTCTATTGTTTTATTGTTTTTTATTTGGCGGTTTTTTCTCATTTACTTTATACTATTTTTAAATGTTTTAATTCTATTTTAGATAAAATGAAAAAAAATAACTTTATCAAAGAATTTAATAATTTTTTTATATTATGTGGATTTGTTCTTTTATTTTTAGCAGGATTAATAACACAATTAAAATTAGATAATTTAATTAAAAATTCAAACCATTATATTCAAGGAATTTTGTGTTTGATATCATTTATTCTACTTTATGTTGATAATATTCAAAATTTATTTATTAATGATGAAATAGATGAATAAATAAGAAAAATATTCTTATTTAAATAAATATATATATAATTTGTAATTAGATTATTGGTTTTTAATATATAATAAATAAGTCTAAATAATAGATTAATATATTTTGAAAAAAAATCAATAAAATTAATAATTTTTAATTTTTAATTTTAATGTTTATATTATTTAATACTATAAAAAATAAAATTATTCCAAATAGTTTTACCATAATTAAAAATTATAATAACTTTAACACTTCGATTACAACTTACTTTTATATTAAATAAAATATATTTTGCAAAGAAAAATAATTTTTCATATATACAAATTTCATATTATTATAATATATTTTTATTTCAAATTTCTACCAAAATTATTCTTGTTTTAAAATTAAATTACGATATTTATAATAAACATTTTTATTTATTAATAATTGAAATTGAATTCCAGATAAAAACTCATATTCCATTTTGTTTAAATATGATAATTTAACATCACATATCATAGCATAAAAGGAATTTAAAAAATGTTTATCTTCCATAAATTTTATATTAACCATAATACTTATAAATAATAATCTATGAATATTATATACAGTTAAAATAATATTATTATTTTTACAATACCTTTCCATTAATATTAAAGATGAAATTAAAGTTACTTCAGAAATTTTAGTATAATATGTAATTCTATATATAAAATCTCCAATACTTAATTTTGGTATTTTTTGTATATTAAAAATATTATTTTTTTGTTTTTTTAAAAGAGTTTTATAATTCAATTTTAATTTATTTTTTGAAATTATATGAAGTAAATTAATTGAAATTAAGGAATTTAATTCATGATTTAATATTGTATTTTCCTCTATTATATCTTCCTTTTTTAATTTATTTCTTATTTCAACATATTCTTCATCATTTGGTGTATTTGATTTTGTATCATCAGTTATTGAACTCATATTGTAAAAAATATTTTTATTTTATTTTTCTATAAAACTTTTTTAAATTACAGTTTTACTTTTAAGATTTCTATAATCATAAAAATTATGTTAATATATAAATTATTATTATTTATAATATATTATTTTTTTATGATGAAAATTAAATTAATGAACAAATAATTATTTTTTATTTTCCATCTTTAGATGATGAAATTGATTTCCAATTTTTTCTATACTTAATTGATTTAGGAAATAAGTTTTTATGAATATCATTTTGAGTATGATTTGGTGAATTTTCTGTTAAATTAAATGAATAATTCATTTTTTTTATTTTACTTATTTCATTTTCTAATTTATTATTTTGATATTTAACAAAATTAAGCCCTTTACTTATTTTATTATTTTCTTTTATTATTTTTTTTAATATTATAATTGAATCATAATTAAATTCAGATTTTGGGGAATTATTTTTTTTCACTTTTATTTTATTTGTGAAATCATCTGATTTAAATTTAAAATCTTTTTGTTTAAATTTCTCACAATTTATTCTATTATATTCATTTATTGTATTTAATATTGTAAAATTAAATTTTGTAATTCCTATTTTATTGTTAATATATATAGTTTTTGTATTCATTTTTGTATCTGAATTTTTAACTTTCCAAAATTCATATTTCTTATTTCTCATTATTTTAATTTCTTTTTCTTTCTTGGATAATTGTTGTTTTAAATTTGAAATTTCTTTATCTTTATTTAATAATTGTGATTGTAGATTATTTATTTCTTTAGTTTTATATCCCTTTTTTTTTTCAATTGAACAATTTCTTTCATGAATTTTGGAATAACTATTATTTATTAAATTTTTTTTTGATAATTTAGAATAATTAATTATTTGAGATTCTTTTTGTTTTAATCTTGATTCAAGAATATTTATTTTATTTTTTAATTCTTCATTTTCTGTTAATTTTGGAATTTTAATTATTTCTTTGTTTAAAAGATTTTTATCTTTTAAAATTTGAATGATTTCATTGTTTGTATAAATAAATTGAGAAATAATTTGTTTTAAATCTTTATAATCTTCTTTAATATGATTTATATTTTTTTCTTTTAGATTATAATAATCTATCAAACTTTTATATATACTAATTTCTTTTTCATTTTTATTTAATAAAAAACTTTTAAATTTTGATTGTTCTTTTAGAAATAAGTCAAATTTTTTTTGAAGATCACAATTTCCTTTTGATAAATCATTTTTTAATTTTTCAATTTCATTTAATATTTCACTATAATATTCAATACATTCATTTTTATAATTTTCTATATCATTTAAATTTTCTTCTTTTAATAAAGGTATTTGATTACATTTATCTAATAATATATCTTCAAATTTTAAAAATAAATTAATTCTTTCAATTAAAGTATTTAATTCTTTCTCTTTTTTATCAATAGATAAAATATTTAAAATTTGTTCATAATTTTGATATATAAAATAAACTTTATATGATATCTCCTTTTCATAATCATTGAAAAAAATTATAAAATCATATAATATAAATTCAAAATCTTCAAAATTTATTTTTTCTAAAGAAATTTGATTTATATTATCTAATGTAAATTTTTGATTTTTTATAATGTATTTTTCTTTTGGTATAATTAAATTTAATTGAATTAAAGAAAAAATTATTTCCTTGAAATTATTTTCATTGCTTATTAAATTAAATATATAATTCATATTATATAAATTTACTTTTTCATTTAAAAATATAAAATTTAAACTTTCATGATTTTTAAAATGATTTTGAGTTATTTCTTTTAATTGTTCATAATTATCATTAATAATCTCATTAAATTTATATTTTGAGTTATTTGAAAAGATTATTGTTGCATTATTACTATTTATTTTGAAGTTATAATGTTTATTTTGAAATGAATTAGGGATTATTAAATAACTTTTATTGTTATTGAATATTTTATCCATTAAATTATATTTTGAAAAATTTTAAACAAAAATTAATATATGAATAAAAATATTTCATATTTAAAAAATGAATTAATAAATATTTAATTATTCATACATATTATATTTTATAAATTATATATTTACATCAATTTTTATTGAAATAAAATAGTATTCAAAACACAATCATTAAAAAAATCAATATATGAAATTGACTCACATATACTTTTTACATAAATAATATAAAAAAAACCAATAAAAAAAGAAGATATAACAATACAAACCATTAAAATTAATTCTTTGATAACAATTATATCTTGAATATTCTTAAAATCAATATTAAAATTAATAATATAACCCAAACTTATTTTCCTAATAATTCTAGCAATTTCAATTTGAAAAATTAAAATATATTCATTATTAAGTCTTTCATAATTAGAAATTTCAGTTCTATTTAAATCATTTATAAAATCATTATAATTATCAACCATTAATTGAAAAATTGTTTCTTTTGCTATTTTAAAGCCTTTTGAATTTAAGTTCCCTCCTATATTCATACATTCATAATAAAGATATGAATTATTTATAGTTTGTAAATATAATAAAGAAGGAATATTAGGATTATTTCTATTTTCATATATAAAAGATGAATAAAGTTTACAAAAATCATCTGAATATAATATATTTTGAAAATGTTTTAAATTTTTCATTTTTGTTCCTAAATAAGTTATTTTATCAACATTTGATTTTATTTTTTGATAACACGTTATTAATAATTTATATATATGTATTTCATTATTATTATTTAATAAATCTTTTAACCCATTACATTCAAATATATTTTTTTCCCAAGTATATTCAATTATTATTTCTTCATTATATAATATTGATAAATCATATAAAATAACTAACTCTGAAATATAATTTAATTCTTCAAAAATATATTTTTTAATATTTATTATATCCTCAAGAGCATTTTTTATTATTTTTGAATAAAAAATTTGTACAGATGTAACAGTAAGGAAAATTGCTGTAATTGGAATTAAACAAAGAAAAAAGTTTAAATATATATTAGGTTTTTTTAGTAATTTATATCCATTTTGTTTTATATTATTTTCCTTTTTATATTCTTCATTTTTTTCTTTATTTTTATTTTCTTCTTTTCTCCTTCTTTTAGGACTTTTTATTTTAATTAATTCTGGTTTATTTAAAATTTTTAAAGTACTTTTTTGACTTCCATTTGTTCTATTTGAAGTTTCATTTAAAGGAACATTAGATTTAGATAAAGTTGAATTATTTGATTGTTCAGTTTGATTTGTTAGAACAGGTTTATTTATTAATTTTTTATTACTTCCTATACTATTTGAATTAACTAATAAATTAAGATTTAAAGAAGGATTGTTTTGATTTAATAAAATATTAGTCTTTGTTTTATTACTTATTGGAGTACTATTAAGCATTTCATATTTTTTTTTTTCAGTTGAATTTATTTTTTCTAATAAGAAAGTTTTATTAAAATTTATTCTAGAAATTGCATGTCTTTTTTTAAATTGATTTGTTTGTTCAAAACCCATTGATTGTTTATTAGATTCTATTATTCTTTTAATATTTGATGAAAAACAAACTAATTCTTTTTTTTGTTTTTCTTCATTTTCTAATACATTTATGTCAACTAAATTTAACATATTATTTTTATCAAATTTAAAATTTGAAATAAATGGTCTTATTTTTATCATATTAATATTTTCAACTTGTTCTGTTAATATTATTTTAAAAATTTCTTCATCTTCATTATCATCTTTAATAATTAAATTATCAAAAATTAATAATGAATCTCCTTCTGAATAATTTTCAAAAAAAGAAATTACTAATAATGTTTTTTTTGATAAATATTTATTAAAAAATCTTAATTGAAGATGACAAATAAAATATTTTGAAAAAATATTTTTTGATTTATGTACAAAAATATAAAATTCAAAAATATAAAATATTATAAAGCAAACACATATAATATAAGTTAATGTAGTGAAAAAAAAATGCTCACTTAATTTTGAAATAATTGATTTTTCAAAAACACCATTCAATTGATCTATTTGAAAAACTAAATTAAAGTAAAAAACACCTAAAATTTTCAAATAACAATTTGCAACTGTATAATATTGAATATTATTATAATTTGATTTATTAACAATTTCATCATCAAAATAATATTCACTATTATTATATATTAAAACAATTCCTGAATGATTTGTTATGATTTGTAATATCACATTTAAATTTGAAAAAACATTATCTGAGATTACAAAATTTTTATAACCATTTAAATCAACTAAAGAATAATTATATTTATTCATAAAAATCATATCTTTTCCCACAGTTTTATACTTTGGTAAAGCAAATCTAATAAAATCTTCTTTAAAAGATAAATAATCACTTATTCTTGAATTTAATTGTTCAATATGAAATTCAAAACTATTATCAAATGTATTATTTATAATTGAAGTTTGAATATTATTAGATTGAAATTGAATTAAAACTACTTTTAAAACTATTTGATGAATTGTTTGTCCTAACATCAAAAGATTGTCATATGAATTAAAATAAGAGTCAATTGTTTTTATTAAATCAATTTTTTGAAAATAAATAATAAAAAAACTTATAAAAAAAATAATCTCAATAATTACTGAATAATATTTAGCACAAAAATTTATTTGTTTTATTTGTTTTTTTGTTTTAATTGATTTAGTATTTACATTAACTAAATTCATTACACTATTTTCATTATTAATTTTATTTTTATTAAATTTTTCTTCATCATCTAAATCTATATTTTCATTTTTTTCTTCAATTTTAAAATCAAAATACTTTTTTAAAATTAAATTACCTAATTGAATAATTTTAAAAATCTTTTCTTCAAAAGGAAAATTTATAAAAATTGGTTGTGTTTTATTTGCAAAATTAGTTTTAGTAAGTTCAAATTCATTTGTTTGATTTGAAAAAGATCTCTGAGAAAAAAAAGAACTTCTAGAATTCCCACAATTAATTAAAGAATAATTAACAGATAAAGGTGAAATATCTTCAAAAATTGAAATAGAAAATAAAAAATAAGTTCTAATTTTATTTTTTCCTTTATATAATTTTTTTTCTTTATAATTTACTTCAACATGAAAATTTAAATTTGAATTATCTATTGAATTTTTTAAATCATTTAAAGGTAAAATTATTTTAGAAAAAGGATCTTCTCCTAATTGACCAACTTCTCTTAAATAAATTTCATTAATATTATCATAAATAGAAGATAAATTTTGAGTAAATTTTCCTTGAGATTGAGAATTAAATTTTTCAAATTTAAATAAATCAGAAATATTAATATTAAATTTACTTAAAACTTCACTATTAATAAAAAAATAATCTTCAAATCCTCTACTTAAATTTTGAATTTTTCCTATTCTATTTGTAAATAAAAAACAAGCTCCATAATAATGATTTGATTTAATTGAATTTATAGTATGAGATTTATTATCATTATTTTTATAATTATTTGTTAAGTTTTTATTTATTATTAATTGTTCTTTTGCTTCTGTTATTTTTAAATAAAATTCAATTTTATTTTGACGAAAAATTGTACTTCCTTTTAAATTACATAAAATTACATATTTATCTTTATCTAATAAACAACAATTATTTAATTGAATAACATCAATTCCTTGTTCTAATGTTTTAGTAAAGTTATATATATATGATTTATAAAATGTTTTTGGAAAAATATTTTCAGGTGTTAAATTTTTAAATTCTAATTTTGAATATTTTAATTTGTGTATTAAATCAATTGAAATATATCTTATTTTATATATTATATCATTTTTAACTAATTCCACTGCTAAAATTAACACATAATAATTATTTGAATTTATAATTGTATATGATAATTGTTCTGAAAAAAAATTTTGTAATCCTTTTTCAATATTTTTTGGTATTTCATTTCTGAAAAATTGGTAAAATGATGTAAATTTAATATATGAATAATTTACATTACATTTATAATTCTTTAAAATAATATTTGTATCTGAATTTAATGATTTATATTCTTGATTAAATTTATTAATTTCATGTTTAAAAAGATTTACATTTATGTATTCATCATTAAAATTATTCATTAAATTCATATAATCATATAGAAATTGTTTATATTTATGTTCTAAATAAATTATTCTATCATAACTTCTATAATTTCTTAAATATTTTTTTATTAATTTACTATGTTCTTTTTTTTCATCTGGAATTGTAATCATTTGAATTTTACCATTAATTTGATGTAATTCATTATTATATTGTCTTAAAATTTTTTCTTTTAAAAATTCCATTTGTAATATACAAATTATATTCTTTTTTATTTTTGGTTTTTCTTTTATTTTTTCTATAAGATAAACACATCTATAATAATTTTTTTTATATAGGAAAAAATATACGATTATAAAAAAAAAATGTTCTAATATATTTAAATCATTAAAAGTCATTGATTCATAAAAATTAATTTCATAATCCAAAAATTCAGCAAGTAATGGAAAATTTTTTTTAACACAATTTAAATTAAATTTATCTTTTGATAAAATTCTTTGAATATAAAAATTAATTTGATTTATAAATACCTGAGAATTAAATATTTGACAATAATAACATTTTTCTATTTTTCCCTCGCATATTGGATTATGAATTCTTTTACAAATTATATCATTTAATTCAAAAAAAAGTTCTTTTAAAAAATAAGGTTGATCTTGATAATATAAATTATTTAAAAATTTAATCATTATTATATTAAAACTATTTGGATTAAGATGACTAAAATTACTTATTTTTTTTTTAATATTTTTATTATCCATATAGAAATGTAATTCTGTTAATATTAAACCTAATATTAATTCAATTATTAATTTAAATATTATTATTACTGGTTCTTTTTGAAGAATTTTTAAATCATTATCATAATCATATAAAAAAATAAATTCTATAATACAAGAAACAAAACAAATTGAAAAAAAAAGGAATAAAATTTTAAAAAAAGAAAAAGATGAATAATAAATATCAAAAGAAAAAAAATTTCTAATATAATATAAACAAAAAATTGTTCTAATAATAATTTTTATAATTACAAATTCCTTAAATTTAATATGAAATTCAGCATGAACAAAACCTTGAATAATTGAAACTAAAAGAGAATAATAATCAATATTATTTAAAGGATTAAGAATAGGAGACCTATTTCCTATAAATAAAGAATCATGAATAATAATTGATGATAAAATAATAGTATTAATAAAAGAATATAAAATAGGAAAACTAAAAATTACAATTCCAATTATATATATTAATAAATCATTTCTTGAACTAAACAATATTTCAACATAAAAAGAATAAAAATATTGATTAAATATATAAAAAAAATAAAAATTAATATAAACAAAAATTAATAATTGTAATTGATATTTATTACTAATATTTCCTTCTAAATCTACTTTTGAACGAAGAAAAACAATTAAAATAGAATTTATAATAAAAAATACAAATCCAATTATTCCAATAAAAAAATAAACATTATTGCTATTTATATTAAAAATAATTTCAGTAAATGTAAATTTTCTAATCCATTTTGATACTCCTTTATTAAGACTTAAATCCCAATCATGTGTTATAATAAAAAGAGGAATTAATTTTATTATTAGTATAATATAATAAATAGTTTTTGATGATGGATTAATTTTTTGAACTTTTAAAAGTATACAAATGTTTTTATTTAGTTTTTGCATTTTTTATTCAAGTTAAAAAAAAATTGAACAAATCAATTAAATTTTCTTATAAAAAAATATACCAAATCTTATTTAATTAAAATAATTAAATAATTTTTAATTATAAACCATATGATTTAAAATAAAAATTTGAAATTGTATTATTAAAAAAAGAAAAATTTTTCTAAATTTAATTAAATAATAAATTTTTCAAAAAAAAAAAAAAATAAACTCAATTAAAAATCAATAACAAAATTCATAAAAATAAAAATAAAAATTAAATTATTCTTCTTTTTTCTCTTCATCATTTTTTTCAATTGCCCCATCATCATTTTCTTCTTCTTTATTATCTATTTGTTTATCATCTACTTCTTTATTTTCTTCATAATTAACTTCTTCTTCTTTATTTTCTTCTTCTTTATTTTCTACTTCTTTGTTTTCTTCTTCTTTATTTTCTTCTTTTTCTTTTTGTTCTTTTTCTTTTTTTAAAGAAGCTAATTTTTGTTCTAATAAAGTATAATTATTTAAATCTTTTTGCATTTCTTCAGAAATTTTTTTTAAAGAACTATTTTCTTCAGTTAATCTTTCATTAATTTGACTTAATTCTTCTTTTTTTTTTTCTAATTCTTCTTTTTCTTTTTGGAAATTTTCTTCTTTTTCAGCATCTTTATTTTTTTCTTCTTCTTCTTTTTCATTTTGTTCTTTTAATTGATTATCTAATTCTTCTTGTTCTTTTTTTCTTTGATCTTCTTCTTCTTTTATTATATCATTTAATTGTCCTTTTAATTCATTTAATTCTTTTGAAATTGTTTCATCATTCTTTTTTAATTCTTCTAAAGTAGTATTTAATGTATTTAATTTTTCTTCTAATTCTTTATTTACATTTTCAGTTTCTTGAGTTTGATTTTGAAAATTTGTAATGGCATCTTCATTATTTTTTATTTCTTTATCTAATTGTTCTTGTTTTTCTTTATGTGATTCATTTGATGATTTTGCTTCATTTTCTATTTCTTCTATTTCTTTTTCCATTTGTTTTATTTTTTCTTTATTTATTCCTGGAATTTTTGACTTTTCTTCTAATTTTGGTTTATCTTCTTCATATTTTTTATTTCTTTCTTCATATTTTGGTATTTCTTTTTCAAAGAATTCTATTTCTTTGCTATATTTTTCTTTATCTTTCTTTAATTGTTTTTTTTTCTCTTTTCTTTCATTATTTTTAACATCTATTGATTCTTTTTCTTTTTTATATTCTTCTTCATTTTGTAAATTTTCTTCTAATTGCTTTTTTTTATTTTCTTTCTCTTTTAAAGAATTTTCTTTAGTTTGAATTTCTTTTTCTGTTTTACTTATTTTTTCTTTTAATGTTTTTTCTTTTTTTTCTAAATTTTTAAATGATTTTTCATTATCTTCTATTTTCTTTTTTAATTTTTCATTTTCTTTTGTTGAATTATTTCCAATATTATTATAATAATTAATTTTAACAATTAAATCATTAATTTCTTTTTCATTCTCATAAATTTGTGTTTGTAAATTTTCAACTTGTTTATTTAAATCTTTTAAATTTTTTTCAGAATCATGTAAAGTTTCATTTAATTCTAAATATTTATTAGGAACCATTGATGATTTTTTTTTTTCTAATTTTGAATTTAAACTCTTTACTGATTTTTTATAATTTTCTAATTGTTTTTTTAAAACTTTTATTTTATGACTTTCTTCTTTTTTTTTTTTTGGTTTATTTTCTTTTTTTTTTTTTTCATATTTTTTTTTTTTTTTATTTTCATTTTTTTTTTCTT
>Ga0256407_10002181_pt1 | contig 38148 bp, 32 predicted proteins | sample RumenRJG_04DNA_FD_193489 | JGI IMG/M metagenome (GOLD analysis project Ga0256407, IMG submission 193489) | Bovine rumen microbial communities from Lethbridge, Alberta, Canada - RJG_04 | ecosystem: Host-associated > Mammals > Digestive system > Stomach > Rumen | place: Canada: Alberta... | reverse complement strand
GAGAATCAAAACTGACACGAAAGCCGAGGATATCGGCAAGTTCCGCCATTATATTGCCCGTTTTGGTGATACAGGCCAGTATGAAGACAATGTGCCGATGGCTATGATCCATCCGCTGGTGGAGATGGCGAAAACGGAGAATGGTAATCTTGAAATCACCACCTTCAACAGTCTGACGTGGCTTCATGTCAGTGGTTTGATGAAACCTGATGAAATCAAGGCCGTCAAAGAAGCCTCGAAGATTCTGCCTACCACCTTTGCCGCCTTCACAGGTGCCGATGGCAAGAGTGTGGAGATCCTGGTGTCTGTATCTCAGAAAGATGTATCTACAAAACCACAAACGGAGTCAGAGATGGATACCTTCTGTAAAGCAGCTTATGAAGTGGCTTTGGGGGCTTATAGTGGCGTACTCCCAAAACCGATTGAACGTCAGACGATTACTGCAAGGAGCTGTTTCAGGATGACCCTCGATGAAAGTCCCTATTATAATTCTCAGGCCACGCCGATGATGGTGCAGATCGTCAGAAATGACCTGATGCCTACTGATGAGTCAGGGTCCGAACAGCGAGAAATGGACTATCATCTTTACGAAGATTATGAACTCATCTATCAGCAGGCGGCACATGAGGCTTTCGAGGAGACGGCTGGTGTGGTGGAGTCGCAGCGTTATAATGCCTATATGACGGATCTTGCCCATAAACTCTGCGAAAAGAATATGCCAGAAGAGGAGGCCTTTGTCCATATCCGTAACCATCACGTTTATAAGAAGATATACGACGGACCTCGCATACGTGCCATCGTCAGTGCCGTCTATGCTGAGGAAAATCCCAAACGCAGGAAGGATGGTGAGATGATCAGTGTGGAGACGCGCAAACTGATCAAATTTCTGAAAACCAGATATGTGTTCCGCTACAACGAGGTGATGGGCTATACGGAGTATCGGCCCAATAACACCTGGATGCAAGACTGGGCACCTTGCGATGAGAATGTCATCAACGGCATGACTATCGAAGCCCGTCTGAATAATCTTGATGCGAGAGACAAGGATGTGCGTCGTTTCGTCCACTCGAATATGATCCGCAAAGTCGATCCTATCAATGAATATATGTCTAACTGCTACGACAAATGGGACGGGGAGACGGATCATATTGCGATGCTCGCCAGATGCGTGCCCTGCAACATCCCACAATGGGAGACTTGGTTCAAGAAGTGGTTCCTCTACATGGTGGCTCAATGGGTGATGCCCCAACGGGAATATGGTAACTCCGTAGTGCCTCTGCTGATTTCGCCTCAGGGTGATGGAAAGACCACTTTCTGTCGTATGGTCCTTCCTCCGCAACTGCGATGGGGATTCCTTGAGAACCTCGATGTGAGTGAGAAACGTGCCACCCTTCAGGCGATGCACAATTTCCTATTGATTAATCTCGACGAGTTTAATTCGATTAGTCCGAAATTGCAGGAAGGTTTTCTGAAGAATGTCATCCAACTGCCGAATGTAAAAATCAAACGTCCTTACGGTAAACATGTCGAGGAGTTCAAACGTTATGCCTCGTTTATCGCTACTACGAATGAGACCAACGTGTTGAGTGATCCATCTGGTAGCAGAAGGTTCATTTGTGTGAATCTCACAGCCCCCGTCAAGACGGATTATAAGCCGAATTATGAGGGACTCTACGGACAGGCCTATAGGATGGTGGTCAAAAAGGATATGGATTGGTGGTTCAATGCTGAAGAGGTGAAGGAAATCATGGATCATAATCGCCAGTATCAACTCACGCCACCTGCCATGCAGTATTTCAATGAGTACTATCTGCCTGCTGCGGATGAGACGGAAGGCAAGTGGCTTTCGCCAACAGCCATCTACGACCAACTTCGCCGGATTGCAGGTTCTGGGCTGAAGGCAAATGGTGTCTCTGCCTTTGGTCGTTTCCTTTGGAATATGCCTGAGCTTCAGCATCGCAGAGTTGGCAGCAGCAAACAGTATCTGGTGAAAAAGAAGGAATAATGCCCTTGCATACACTATTTATATAACTGCATACACTAATTCACCTCTCTGAATATCAGTCAGATAGTGGCTTAGTGTATGCAGTGTATGCAGAATTGAAACGGTTTAATTTTAGGGGGCTGATTTATCGTGACCTTTGTGCTATTATCTCATTAGCGATAACACTATCAAGGATCGAATATCCTTTTTCGTTCAAATGCATATGGTCATCATTATAATAGTTTTTTAAGTCATTCTTATAATTGTTATTCCATGACTCATACCTAATAATGCTTACTTTGTCTTGATATCCTTTTTTTTGAATCAATTCATCAAGAGCATCTCGGAATCTTTGCTTGCAATCTAATGGTGTATTGTTGATAATCATAGAGCATTGGCGTAATAATATCCTTGATGGTTTTTGCCTTTCAAATGACATATGGATGTCATAGTCTGGTATTTCTTGTAGGATTGGGTATATATGATTGGACAAAAGTAATTGAATAATACCATCCATACTTTGTTGGTAATAGGAGGTGCTCATTTTCTTATAGGTATCGTTTATACCAGCAGAGATATAGCAATATTGGTATCGTCTTTTTGATAAAAAGTGTTTGAATTCACTATTATCAAACATATTCTCATATATTTCCTTACTTGTCAATCCACATACACCATATGAATGAATCCTAACTGGCTTATGAATCGAATCCTCTAGTATTGATGCAATCTTACACGCATGATCTTTATGCATGAACGCCCAACTATCCCCAATATAGGCAATTCTCAGTGTGTCATCTGGAGTTGCATTTATTTGGTATGGTTGCTTGATTCGGGGTGGGGCATAGTAGCGATGAAAGCTATATGCAAATCCAATAATGATGCATACAGCTATTGAGATGCTTATATAGAGTACATTCTTTTTCATCGATTACCAGATAGTATATTTTTTAACTTTGGGGAATATCTCTCTAAGATACTGTAGATACCAATACTTAGCAAGGTTGCAATTATAACACATGCAAAATAGAGCAAGATATGGACATCTTCAGAAGAATAGCCAAACCTGGAAATACAGAACTTACGTAAAAGAACAACAATGGGATAATGAACGCAGAATACAATGAATGCAGAGTTTGGTAATAATTTGTTGGTATATCCATGTCTTACACAAAAATCTGCTAATAATAGTAGTGCAGGAATATTGAATATTAGGGAGATACGATGAAGTTGGAGGTTGACTGGTGTTCCAATTGCAACATGTGAGAATATATCACTAGCAGCAAAGATACAAAATAGCGTAATAACAATAGTTTTATTCTCAGAAGCAATTCTCAACGGATTGATATCAAAGATCGAAAAGTATGCACCAAGGCTAAAAAATAGGATAGTCTGTGGAATAAACGCATTGTGATATGTAGTCAACCACCAAACTGTTATTGCAACAAGGAATAGCTCTCGCGCGTACCTTATTATATAATATATAAGTGGCGAAAGTAACGACATGATAAGCAGGTTACGGATATACCATAATGGGCATAATATAGGAACAAAATTGCCATTATCATAGGAACCCCTATCCCAAAAGAGCCGCAGATAGTCTGTAAAATGGAAGTCTACCAGACTTCTACCATTAATATTTTGAGGATAGCCGATAGCATAGGCGATACCATATAAGGCTAACATGAACAAGTTCCATAGCATATATGGTATCAACAATGTGTGAACTCTTGCCAGAATCTTCTGCGAATATGATTTTTTACTTAAAAAGAACAGGAAACCTGAAATAAAGAAGAATCCTGGGACTCCCGTTTCTCCTAGCCAGTTATAAAAGGGATATAGCACCTTGAAGTAGGTTTCGTGACTACCCACTAATCTCTGTACTGAATAGCAATGCAACATGATAATGAGAAATATCAGTGGAAAGCGTAGCCATGTGATAGCCTCTGAGAGACGTATATTATACTCTTTATTGTTCATGTAAGTATACTCTTGGAAGGTGGGTCGTGTTATGTTTGTTCTCGTTAGTTATACAACCACCATAAGAAGAAAAAACGGTTTTGAATCCGAATTCGCTGATGAGTTGAAATTCTCTTTCTCCAATTTCATTTGGAGAACCATAAGGATAGGCAAAATGATGAATAGGCTTTCCTGTTGCAGCTTGTAACTTTTCTATTCCTTTAGAAACCTCTTGACGGAACTCCTCTTCATTTAATTGGTTCAGTACCGTGTGGGAAACTGTGTGTCCGCCAATTGTGCATAAAGGGTGTTGGCTGATGGCCTTTACATGATCCCAGGTCATGGCCTGACGTCTTATTGGTTCGTACCAGTCAATATTATAATATGAAAATAACTCTTCTAAAGCCTCCTTGAGTTTCTTTGGGTCAATACAAAGGATGATCTTTCTCAAAATACGAAATACATCCCATTTCTCTTGAAATGTACGACAGCGATATTCTTTTCCTCCTATCCTTATTGAGTCATTTTTGAGGATTACGTCTTCCAAAATATCCCACCAGAGTATAGCTTTTTGATCGATGAAGTCTGTGGCCACGAAAATAGTAAAAGGCACCTGCTGACGTTCGAAAACAGGAAGCGCTTTAGTGTAGTTGTCTAAATAACCATCATCTATGGTGAAAGCGATAAATGGATGATCTGGTATCTTTCCAGAAACAATAATTTCGCTTAATTCATCAAGAGAAAAGAATGAGAACCCTTTTTTCTTATATTTGATAATAATTCTCTCTAAGAATTGTGGTGAGACTTTTAAATCTTCATTAGTAGGAATGCCATTCGGATTCTTTTCTGTGATGTGATGAAGCATATAGACGAGACCTATAGCCCCCTCTTTTGATAGTCTATTCCTACTAAAAGAAGTCAGCATCGGGTATTGATCCTTGACGATCTTTTGCCAATAGAAATTCTCGAATTTATGTAGGATTATATCAATTATTCTCATCAGTATAACATATTTTCTGCAAAAATACAAGTTTTTTTGAAAATAATGGTTATATTTGCAAAATAAAAACAATAAGTCGATGAAACTTTCTATCATAACGGTCAATTATAATGATGCAGAAGGACTGGAACGCACGATAAAGAGCGTTATCAGCCAAACTTTTCATGATTATGAGTTTATCATTATTGATGGAGGCTCGATAGATGGAAGTGTTGATGTCATTAAACAATATGAGAGTCATATCGACTTTTGGATATCAGAAAAAGATGGTGGCATTTATCCCGGTATGAACAAAGGCCTTCGTCAGGCAAAGGGTGATTATCTGAACTTTATGAATGGAGGTGATTGTTACCATTCAGAATACGTTCTTGAAAAGATCTTTGCTTTGGAGACAGAAGCAGATATCATTACTGGGGCTCATTCAGAGAATGGACTCCGGAATGTAGGGAAGGGTGGGGTGACCATGCTTGACTTATACAAATGGGCTATCGATCATCAGGCTTCTTTCATTCGTCGAGAGGTTGCACTTCGTCATCCTTATGATGAAAAATATCGAATTGTTTCTGATTGGAAATTCTTTATTGAAGCTTTGGTTTTTGATAATTGTTCTTTCTATTACACAGATACGATTGTGGTGGATGTGGATATGAAAGGCATCAGTAATACCAATTTTGAACTTGACAATAAAGAGCGCGAGGCCGTATTAAGAGAGATATTTCCAGAAAGAATTCTAGAGGATTATAGGTTATTAGCTTCTATTCATCCCGATTTATTGGAGGTCGCTCCACGAATTAGCAAGTCGCAGACAATTCAGATTGCAATACTAAAATTAGCGCGGCAACTACTTAAAATTAAAGGTGTCTGAGATTGTGCTGCCATTCTAGCATTCGTTTAAAAGATTTTGCTACAGGCAACATATTATTTGCTGCAAACCATAACTCCATTTTTTGTTTCCAGCTTAACTGCTTATAGTCCCAAATATTCTTATTGGTTTCAGGATAAATATGGAGCCAATCCTTATAGTTCTCTTTATTGTCTAAGTCTTGTGCAAGTGGAAGTTTAGAGAAGAATTTCCGATATTCGATGTCTTTGGCATATTTCTCATATAAATGCAGCTCTTTCATGAGTTTCTCAATCAAACCAGCTATAGCAATATCGCTTTCAATGGATATCCTGGTGCGTTGCACACATGATGAGTCTTCTGTATGCCGATAGTGATATGGTGCCCAATCCATGCTTACAATCTTTTTAGCATGAAGATACAATTGAAGATTAAAGAATAGGTCTTCACCCATATTCAATCCAGCAGGAAAAGTAATCTTGTTATCTGCGATGAGGTTTCTACGAGTTAAGGATGTACATAAAGATGGAAATATTATCCCGTTAATTAGTCGGCTGATATTTTCCTCCATGGTATCGGCATATTGTTGGTGAAAATCATATTGTATATCAGTGAATTCATGACGGAAATTACATCCGACAATATCTGCATTAGTTTCTTTCGCTTTTCTATAAAGCCGTTCATACATATCTTTATCAACCCAATCGTCACTATCAGCATGAATGATGTATTCACCAGTGGCATTTACGATCCCAATTCTACGAGCATTTGAAACACCACCGTTTTTCTCTAAATTGAAAATTTTTATGAGCGGCTTCCTGTTTGGATAATCATTGATAACATTTTCAAGCACACTTATGCTATTATCAGGGGTTGCATCATTTACAAAAATATATTCAATAACATCTTGAGTCTGCTCAAGCAATGAGCGGGCACATGCTTCTATATATTTCTCGCAATTGTAGACTGCTATTATTATGGAAACTTTGGGGTTCATATTTGTATTTTTTTGTGCAAAAGTATTAATTATTTGTCAACTTAGCAAATTTTTCTTATAAGAACTTTGATAATTAATTAAAATATTGTATCTTTGAAACTTTGAAAAGATAATCAAACATTAATCATATGCAAAAAGATGATCTAATTCTTTTTTTTCAGGCTCCAGCCAATCTTCCTTATCTTCTCAAACAGTATGAAGAAAATGTGGGAAAGAAAAACATTTATATCTATGTGATGAACGTAGAGAATGATTATAAGTTCATCAAGTCATTGAATCTGAAGGTGAAGGAGATTACCTTTATCCCTTATGAGTGGTTGGTTCCTCGTTATCGTCGCACTTGGCTTTCACAGCGGAAACGCGTGAGAATGGTTTATCAACAACATTTTAAGTGGATAAAGAATGCTACAATTTATTTTTATTCTGCAGTGTCTGATTGGATGACTTTCTATTTTGTTAAGAAGTTGTCGGAAGATGGAAACAATGAAGTCGTTTATGCCGACCATTATGATATGTTGGAGAAACGAATGGAAAAACGGCCCCTAAAGGCTGCGGAGAAACTTGAGAGGTTGATGTATTGGTTTGTTACAGGAATCTGGATGGATTTTAACTTCAATCAAATCATGTATGCGATGCCTTATCAGCGATACCATATTCGTAAAATGGTGGCAGAAGAAATACAGTCAACTAAAGCTTATCAGTATATACCTAATACAGATTCGAATCGTAAAAATGTCCTTTATTTGTCAAATCCATGGAGCGCAGATGGTCATGTCGCAAAAGAAGCTGCAGCGCTTGAAACTGTACAATTTATTAAATATTTGAAGAGAAAGGGTTTTAAAGTTATCATTAAAGGTCATCCGAGACTGTTGTTGGACGATCGTTTTGCTAAGGCAGCAGATGAAGTGATTCCACCTTATATCTTGTCTGAGTTTATCAATGTAGAGAAAATTGATGTAATACTTTGTGTTGAATCCAGTGCTGCTCATTATTTTACAGAATTTACTAATAAGCCAGTATATTCTTTGATTTATTTGTATCATTCTGCGAGTGAAGAGAGTAAAAACTATTATGCTCAATACCTCAGAGATTTAACACATGGGAAAATAATTTTCCTTAAGAGTCTTGATGAGCTTTGATTTATAAGTTTGTGAAATGGCAAAGCGTTATATATGCTTTGCCATTTCACATGCTTTGTAATACTCATCGGGATTACCTATGTCTATCCAATAACCTGCCAAAGGATATCTAATCACTTTTTTCTTTTGGTCGATAAGTTTCTCTACAAGATCTGTAGCGTGGAAAAAAGTGTCTGCCGGAATCTCGTCGAGTGCACGCCGTTTGATAAGATAGATACCCGCATTGGTATAGTAGTTAAACTTTGGCTTTTCAATGAGTCCGCGAATTTCATGCCCGTCAAGATCGAGAATGCCATATGGAATGCTTATGTCATAGGGTACCGCTGCTAACGACATTTCTGCGTCGTGTTGTTTGAAATGAAGATAAAAATCTTCATAGTTGATATTTGTGAACAAGTCACTGTTCATCACAAGTACGGTATCGTTGTAGAAATTTTCCACATATTTGACGCTTCCGATTGTACCTAAAAACTTCGGTTCACGAATGGTCTTTATCTGCACTTCTCCACGAGGTCCAGAAAAATGCTCCTCCATCTGACCTTTCAGATAGTTTACTGTCACGGAGATATGTTTAACACCATACGAAATCAGACGATCTATATTGTGGTCAATGATACATTTATCTCCAACCTTCAACAGCGGTTTGGGTGTTTCTAATGTAAGCGGGCGCAATCGTTCCCCCTTACCACCAGCCATTAATATCGCATCGAAAGGCAATCGTGAATGATACTTCTCAAGATTGATTGTTTCAACGATATGTTTCTCTTCGTCTAATACGGGGACAAGCTTCATGTTTAAATTCCTCTGCCGTTTGATTTCTCTCACATCGTCTATATCCTCGATTTTTATATAGTTGAAGTCGCGGTGCATTATCTTCTCCACTTTTTCTTCTACCGATGCTCCGGCAATTAACGCACGACGAGAATCACCGTCGGTGAGTGTCCCTACCATTCTATCTTCATTATCCAAGACAAAAAGGACTAGAGGGTCAGGAGCTGCAGCATTGATATATGACAATGCCTCTAACAGCGTTATGTCTTTACTGATAATATGATTATTCATCATCCTAACAATTTTTCTGAAATAACTATTTCTGCAACCTTCCAATCAAATGGATTATCTATATCAATAGAGTATAGTTCTGGCATCACATATTTACGTATTCTCGTAAAGTGAGCCATTCCTTTCTTCATTAAACTTTTAGAGTTAATGACATATATGGAGCCATTTAATTGCCAGACTTTTGGTGCATCTTGTCTGCGTTCAATCGTACCATCTCCTTTACTAATTGTGAGAAGTCCTTCTTCATTATCCTCGAAGCCATCATAATAAGGATTACAAGGTGCACTTTTCACACTAGTCACCATATCTACACTATCGTCATACAATTCTATCGCTTCTTTCAGGTACTCTACTTTGCGGAAAGGAGAGGTAGGCTGCAATAAAAGCACTGCCTCATAATGCAGCCCTCTTTCCTCATAAAAACTCCAAGCATGCTGGATGACCTCGTTACTGCCACAAGTATCAGTAGCTAAATAGGCAGGGCGTTTAAAAGGCACCTTCAGACCATAGTTCTCTACAACCTCAATGATTTTGTCATCGTCGGTTGTCACACAAATATTATCATCCGATGTAAATTGGCGAGCCACATCAATACTGTAGCATATCAAAGGTTTTCCATTCAAAGGCTTGATATTTTTGTATGGAATACCTTTACTTCCACCTCGTGCTGGTATTACAACTAATATATTCATTGCTTCCTATAAATCTATTGGTTCATCTTCATTGTAATCTCTCTTTGCAGCCTTACCGGCCACCAAATCCCAGTATTTGGCTGGAATTCCTGAAGAGCTACGTAGAAGGGATAGATTTTCAGCTCCCAGTATATCCCCCCTTTTAATGGGTTTATTCGCAATTATGCGTTTCAAGACAACTTCAGCATTCTTTTGTTCTGATGCATTGGGACGCTTGACTCCATCACCTAATGCTTTTTCAATATTGCGTATAGAGTTAACCATTTGCTTTAACTCACAAGGATCTAAAGAGGACTTATGGTCTGGGCCTTCCATATTCTTGTCAAGTGTGAAGTGCTTCTCAATGATTTCTGCCCCCATCGCTACAGCTGCAATTGGGACTTCAATACCCATCGTGTGATCCGAATATCCGACTTGGCACTTAAATGCAGCTTTTAAAGTCTGCATAGCCTGTAGATTGACTTCATCATATGGACATGGATAGTTAGTCGTGCAATGTAATAAGGAAACTCCTTTAGCACCACTTTCAAGCAAGGTATTATATGCTTTTTCCACATCGGAAAGAGTCGACATACCTGTTGACAGGATTACTTTCTGATGTCTTTTGCCAATCGCTCGCAAGAATGGTATATTTGTAACTTCACCTGAACCTATTTTCAGAACGGGTATACCAAGTCCGAGCAAGAAGTCCATGTCTTCCTCTGTATCAGGCGTTGACAAAAACTGTATCCCTATTTGCTTACAATAATCACGTACCTCAACAAATTCATTATAGCTGAGTTCCAGTTGCTTCAGCATTTCGAATTGAGACGTGCCTTTATCCGGGATATTATTCTCTTGGTATTCTGCCAATGCTGCACTCTTGGTTACTATTTTCTCTGTTTTCCAAGTTTGGAACTTCACCGCATCAACGCCTGCTGCCTTTGCAGCATCGCACAGTCTAAGAGCAAGGTTCTTATCACCATTATGATTAACACCCGCCTCTGCAATAATAAAAACTCTATTCATTGATATTACGGAATAATAAGCCATTATATTTAAGCATCATGATACCCTCTTTATAATTGTTGAAACAGGGTTCATTTCGCTTTCCTTCCAAGTTATTAAGAATCAACTTCATGAAATTGACTCCACATCCATATGCGTGCGGGTGTCCACCTCCAAATCGAGGGTTAATTTCATTGATGAAAACATCTCCACACTTACTAACAAAGACATCGATATCAATTGGACCGTATAGACCTTTTATTTTTGTCATTTTTTTGACTTCATTAAGCACCTTTTCTGATTTTACAGAAACTGCCTTATCTGTTTCCCCTGCTCTCATCGCAATTTTCTTTTTCATAAAAACAGAAACAAGCTCTCCTGTTATCATATCAAAATAGGCATCAATGCCATACTCAGAGCCGTCAATGAAGGGTTGGTATATGTATTTCTTTTCATCCTTGACAACTTCAAAATCAGCATAGTTTGAAATCTTTTTGATTCCAATACTTGCACTTCCATCTCGTAGTTTTGCAAAAAGGGGAAAAGTCCATTTGCCATTTTCTATTCTTGCGACAGCATCCTCGTATGAACCAACTGTATCTACAAGTTTGATAATGTCTTTATATGTATTGTAAAAGCCAAACTTATCAAAAGTCTGCTTGATGAATGTAAGATCACATAGAATCAACTTGATACCTTTGGACTCAAATAAGTCCTTATAATCTGACAAAAGAACCAACTCTGGGTCAATCAGAGTTAAAATTACACTAATGGTCTTCTCCTTGCATATTCCAAGAATATCATTAATGTATTTATCCAAATGATTGAAATCTTTGTCAATACGGAAGAACTCGTCACCAGAATATAATGCAGGAGCATAGGGACTCATATCAAGTGTATAAACCTTCCTGCCGGCGGCATGGAATGTTTCTTTGAAATATTCAACAATCTCTACCCTGCGTCCGGGGCTTAAAATGAGTAGATTCATAATGATATATTATTTTTTTGTATATATTCTTTCGTTGACCAGTGTTCGCGAGCTACATGATAGTCTTTACCATCTTTTACAATGACAGCAGGGAAATATTCGATAAAAAGTGGCGCTAATGACATAGTATATGCACCTACATTATGTATGGCGACCTCATCGCCAACATTCAGTTCTTTTTCTTCTGACAAATCTAAGAACCGATCCATTTCAATACAGGTATATCCTGATATAACTTGTCTTTCAATTGTATTGTTTGAAGATGTATTTAAAGTGTAGCCAAACTTAATGACATTCATCTGCGGGGCAATATGTTTAATTGTACCATCTGTATAAACTATGCGCACACCCTTTATGTCCTTTGTACCTATAACCTTACAAACATATGAAACGGGAGAGGCTATCAGGGCTGCACCTGGTTCTAGTATTAACTTGGCATCAGAAGGAATACTATAACTATTCAAGACACTCACAATAGTTTGTGCATATTTATCAAATGTAGGAGCACCAGGCTTATCACCAAACAAACAACCTCCTAAATCTATATATTCCAAATCATCACACATAACAGAGCATTCACATGCTTTAGATGTAATAGCTTTGAAAATACCAAGACTCTTTGTTCGGGTGCTATGATGAGCATGTAGGCCTACCACCTTTACATTGGGAATATCCTTTAATAAGCCAATCGCTTTCTGGAAATCTCCATTTTCAACATTGAAACCAAAACGCCCAGGTTCTTTTCCAGGAATTGTCTCACCAGGGCATACGGACTCCAAATCAAAGTTAATTCTCAAACCCACCTTGATGTCGTGTAGATAAGCTTTTTGATTATCTTTAATGTGACTAATCTCTTGGAAGTTATCCAGATTTACTATGCCACCAGCAATTAAAATCTTATCCATAGTTTCATAGCCCTTACACGGACCATTGATAATTACTTGATTATCTGCATAGCCAACGAATTTAGCCAATTCATATTCTGGTGTTGAGACGACTTCTGCAAATACTTGCTGGGATTTCATCCAACTTGCTAACCATGGCAGATTATTCGTTTTGAATGAATATCCAACAATGAAATTAGGCCAAAGAGTCGAAAACGAACTGCGTAAATCAGAGAGATTTTTCTCTAACTTCTGCAAGTCTATAGAATAATAAGGTGTTTTAACCATTGAGGAACTCTTTAATTTTATTTACAATACGTTCAGAACTGAAACCATCTCCCCAGTATTTATCTACAATCTTGGGGGAATTAATAGTCTTTTGCAGAGCATCGGAGATATCTTTTTGTGACCTTCCGCAACAAATTACATTTTTGCAGATAAAGCGTCCTTTCTGTCTATCGCCAATATTAATGACAGGCGTTCCCATAAATGGTGCTTCTACTATTCCACTTGATGAGTTGCCAACCACGATATCTGCATGCTTCATAAAACTCAAATAGCGATGCTGGCCTAATGATGGGTACAATTGCATCGATTGATGATTCAACTTCACTACTTTTTCCCAAAACTCATTTATCTGCAATCCCCCCAAGTCGGTATTCGCTTTTGTAATTACATACTGAACACCTTCAATGCTTTCCATTGCATTATAAAGGTTTGCAACCATCAGGAGATTTTCCTCAAGTGACAACTTTGTTTCTGGGTGTAAGGTTACTAAACACCATTTTTGATTGTAGTCCAAATGCAATTGTTGCGCAGTTTCATGTTTATTCCAAAGTTTTAAACGATTAAAACTATCCAGTCCAACTTCTCCAACTACATAAACATTTTTATTGGAACCTCGCATTCTCTGAATGTTTTCAGACGCAGATAATACGCCAGGGAAATGAATTGAAGACATCATCGTAACCGCATTTCTAACCTCATCGTCGATAGCTCCCTCAGTTACATCTCCTCCTGCAATGTGTGCTACTGGAATGCGCATGACTAAAGCCGCACTCACTATCGGGAGTAGTTCATATCTATCACCAAGAACAACTACGATATCTGGATTAAGGCTATTAAATGCTTTTGCTATGCCTTCTGAGCACAATCCCATTGAGCATACAATGCTAGCCCTATCTTCAGAGGAAAGTCGCATATCCACCTTCGCAGCTATGGGGTAACCATCTTCCTCAATGAACCTATAGGTCATGCCTTGTTCTGGAGAAAGATGTGCTCCTGTTACAACAAGTTGTAGTTCTAAACTATCGTCATGATAGATAGAATCAATAATCCATCTCATCAAGCCGTATTCAGAACGAGCAGCAGTTACAACGCAGACTTTTTTCATATGCAATCAGAAACACGTACAGAGCTAGGAATATTAACCACACGATCAGCAAAGAAAATTGTATTCTTTAAACCGTCGTTCTCGCATTTCTCAAACATTGGCAGGCGATTCATGAGTTCCCAGATGGGGCGGGTCATTACTCCATTATCGTTGGTCTCCTGCAAGAACTCCAATTGTTTGTCATGGCCTGGCAGAATAACCGCATTCAACCAATAGTTTGAGAAGGTATAAGGGGAATCTATAAAGAACTCAATATCTGGTAAATTCTTAAAGAATTCTTCGTATTCAGCAGCAACTTTACGTTTGCTGGCAATATACTTATCCAAATTTTCTAACTGCGCACAACCAAGTGCCGCATTTATGTTAGGCATACGATAGTTATATCCAATATGGTCGTGACGGAACTCCCAACGGTGAGGTATCTTAGCCTGAGTTGTTATATGCTTGGCGTATGCACCAAACTCTTCGTCATTGAAGAGCAACATGCCACCGCCACCAGTGGTGATGGTTTTATTGCCGTTGAAACTAATAGCACCAATCTTACCGAAAGTTCCTGTATGTTTTCCTTTGTAGGTTGAGCCAATACTCTCAGCTGCGTCTTCAACTAATTCTATATGCCACCCTTTGCAAAGCGCAGAAATCTCTTCAATGCGAACAGGATGGCCAAAGGTGTGCATAGGAACACAGGCCTTAATTCTTCTGCCGGTGTTCTTGTTGTAGCATGCATACTCATCTTCCTGATAAGCAAAGTCATGACTTTTGTCTAATTCTTTGATGCGAGTGTTCTTTCTAACCTCCGCGTTCTTCTGGAGCCATTCTTTCATGGCGTCAGGAGATAAGCCCATCGTATTCTTGTCTACATCAATAAATATAGGATGGGCTCCAATATAGCTCAACGCATTACATGTGGCAATGAAAGTAAGAGCCTGTGTTAGTACCTCATCATCACGTTTTACACCCACAAGCATCAAGCTCATGTGTAGTGCGTTGGTACCACTCACACATACAACTGCACGTTTTGCACCAGTATATACAGCCATTTCATTTTCAAAACGGTCAACGAACTTACCAATAGAACTAACAAATGTAGTATCAATACATTCGTTTAGGTACTTCTTTTCTTTGCCCACAAAAACGGGGACAGCCAAAGGAGTAAATTCTTGGTTGCCATATACGGACTTGATAAAGTCAATTACATTCTGGTACATATCGTATCGCATTTATTACATTTTCTGATCCAAATTCTTTCCCTTTTCCTCGTGCTCAAAGTTGGGTATAAACTCCTTAATAGCCTCAACTACTTCGGTCTTGGTGAAGTCATCTTTATGGAAGATCCCTTCCAACTTCTCGAAAAAAACATTAACTTCCTGCATCGATCTATGAGTAGTTTCTTCAACTACTCCCAATGTCTTGAAACGCTCCATATTAATCATCTCACCAGGGACATAGAACTCTTCATAAGCTTTTTCTCCAGTTGTATCGCTTTGGAAATAGAATACAGGGTAAGTATCATTGTTGTATTCCATCTGAGCAGCATACTTTTTGGCTTCCGCATCAGAAACACATTCCTTTTTGGTAAACCCTTCTGCTTTCAGAAAATCATCGCAGATGCTGCTGAAGGTGAGCATTTTGTCTTCATTAAGCTTCGGAAAAAAAATTTCTCCACCATTACCTAGAATGCATGCCAACATACAAATCTGTCCAGACTCCTCGGGACTAACGAAGTAACGCTTCACATCACTTGGCGCAGCCAAAGGCTGTCTTTTCTGCAAACGGTGAATCCAACCATCTGGCAGAGAGCCATTGCTGAATGCAACATTGGCAAAACGTGCGGTAGTCACTTTGAAGTATTTGTTATAAGCCATCACAAGGTCTTCCATAATACGCTTGCTGGCGCCCATGATGTTTACTGGGTTGGCTGCTTTATCTGTGCTGACGCAGAAGAAGTGCTTTGGAGGATATACTGTTAGTAAATCCATCAGTTTCTTCGCCTTAATGTCGTTGTTTTCTATCAGTGCTTGCACGCTGTAGCGGTCTTTCTCGCTACGTACATGTTTGTGGGCAGAGAAGTTTGCTACAATATCAAAGCCCTTTTCCTCTCGAAATATCCTTTCAAAAATGGGGTCAGCGAAGTTTAGCGTATAGCAGCGGAATTCATCAGGGACATATAGTCCATTTGTACTTCGTATGTCTCGCACCAATTCTGCAAGTCCATTCTCGTTTAAATCTATTACCACTAATTTTGATGGTTTGAAAGGTAAGAGAGCTTTGATAAAAGAAGAACCGATGCTGCCAGCTCCTCCTATAACCAATAGTGAATGCCCTTTAACTTCAGATTCTATCTCCTTATAATGGTTCTGTATGTCGCTAGCAAATAGACTATGTTGTCTATGTGTGACATGTTGAGATATGAATTTTTCGATATTTAGCATGTTGAATCCTCCTCATCATTTAAACATTCGAAACCGCCATTACTTTGAAAGATAGCATGCCCAAATCCTTTCACATATCCCTCGCTCTCAAGAATACAGCAGTCTGGTGCTTTCATCTGATATTCAACGCCTGGCTTATGCAGGAATAAGTCGACATAGAAGAGTCCATTTGTTAACATTTTGGGTAGAATGATATTTCTGTGGAAATGAAAATCTCCTTGAGGGAGAACTCTAATGTCTCCCATATAATGCCCTTTTGCATAAATGGCGAAAGGTAATCCTTCTTTAGATTTTAGAACAAGCATGATGTCATATCGCATTTCTTCGCTAGCGTGACCTGTAATATCGATTTCTAATATGCGTTGTCCGTTCTTAATTACTGATGTACTGTCTTCTGTTCCATTGATGGTAATGGAGTAGATTTTTATGCCGTTTTTGATATACTGAATGTTATCAATAATCCTTTGGTGATTCTCAGAATTTTCATTATTCTTCAGATATCGCTCTATTGTCAATGCGATATCGCCTTGATATGAAATCATTCCATTGTTGAGGAGAATACCTTTCGTACAAAGTTTACGGATAGAAGCCATGTTGTGACTCACAAAAAGCACTGTGCGGCCTTCTCCTTTGCTGACATCCTGCATTTTACCGATAGCTTTCTTTTGGAATTCTGCATCTCCAACTGCCAAGACCTCGTCAACAACAAGAATTTCCGGCTCTAAATGAGCTGCGATAGCAAAACCAAGACGTACCATCATACCAGAAGAATAACGTTTGACTGGGGTATCAACGTATTTGGCTACGCCTGCAAAATCTACGATTTCGTCAAACTTCCTGCTTATCTCAGCCTTTGTCATGCCCATGATAGAACCGTTCATATAGATATTCTCACGACCTGTCATTTCTGGGTGGAAACCTGTTCCTACCTCAAGTAATGAGGCGATGCGACCTTTGATCTTTATTCTGCCTGTAGTCGGAGACGTAACGCGGGAGAGAATCTTTAATAGTGTGGATTTTCCTGCACCGTTCTTACCTACTATTCCGACGACATCACCTTGTTCTACTTTGAAGTTGATGTCGCGAAGTGCCCATACAAATCGGCTCTCACCTTTTTGGGTACGATCATTAGTTTCACCAATCTTCAGATATGGATCTTCTTTCCCTCGGATATTGGCCCACCAACGATTGAGGTCCTGACTTAGTGTCCCCGTACCGATAGTGCCGAGTATATATTGCTTGCCTACGTTGTTGAATTCAATAACAGTCTTGCCCATAAGCATTATGATTTATATGACATCCATAAAGTTGCGTTGAACACGGTTGAAAATGATAATGCCGAATAAGAGAATAAGGATAGTGAAAGCTATACTATAGCTTAAATAGAGCCAGTTGAATTCACCGACTCCCGTAAAAGCATATTTGAAAGTCTCTAAAATGGCTGTCAGTGGATTAACCACCAATACCCAGATGTATTTGGGGTAGGTGTTTTTCATCACGGACAGAGGATAGATTACTGGGGTAGCATACATCCATAGCTGAACTCCAAAAGTAATGAGGAACCGTAAATCACGGTATTTGGTAGTCATGGAAGATATGATCATGCCAAAACCAAGTCCAAGACAACCCAGCATCACAATCAGTAATGGCACTAATAATAATGTGGCATTGACATGGAAATCTACGCCAGAAGCAAAATAGTAAATATAGACAGCAAGAAATAGTGTAAACTGGATGGCCATTTTGATCAGGTTAGAGATGACAATAGATAATGGAACCACCAATCTCGGGAAATACACCTTTCCAAAGATGGCCTGGTTCGCATTAAATGTGTCTGCGCATTTGCTGAGGCAATCCTGGAAATAGTTCCAGCAGACCAAACCAGCTAAGTAAAAAACAGCCTGAGGTATGCCATCAGTAGAAATGCCGGCAATGCCACCAAACACAAACATAAACATAATGGTGGTAAACAGGGGCTGAATCACAAACCATAAAGGACCAAGGATGGTTTGCTTGTAGAATGTGATAATATCGCGCTTGACATACATCGCCAAGAGGTCGCGATAATGCCAGACTTCCCTTAAGTCTATATTTAAAAGGGCACTTTTGTTTTCAATAATTGTATCCCATTCTTTAGCCATATTCCCAATTTTTTTGCAAAAATAGGAAAAAAAAATGAGAAAACCAAATTATCTGAGTGTTTTATAGATGAAATCGTTTTTAATGTTCCTATAAATGGTTCTAAAGTTACTAATATTCAGATTTTGATCAAAGTTATCAAGTGGCATTATTAGAGGGATATTTTTAATACGTAAACGATGATGCTCGCAAAATACGTTTATAAGACGTTCACTCATATAACCATAGATACGACTTTGAATAGGGTCGTCGATTGGGGGGACGCGACGTTCAACTTCAAAAAGAATGTCGAACAACCATTCTGAATAATCGTTGAAATGTTCCCAATGGGTGATGAACATATTGTAGCCAACGGATATATTGCTATGATCCATGGTTTTTTCAAATGCAGGTATATATTGTGGGGAACGTTCTTTAATAATCTGACGAAGCATCTCCCAGTCCTTAGCGATATGGTATTCACTGTATTGCTGCGTATTGCTAACACGCCAATGACGTGCGATAGGAAGGATGATGTCGTATTTATGAAGGAGTTTCTCTAAATCAGGGAAATAATAATCTTGTTTAAGAAAGTCCTTAGTCGCTATGAAATGTTTGTCTGCGGAAAATTGAGGCCATTTTCTTGTAAAATCAAAATATCGTCGGTAGTGGTTGAGACCAACAATATCAACATCTTTAAGATTCTTCCATGCCCAGTAGTGACAGGTTAATTCACAGAAATGTGGATTCTTGAGAGAAATATTGTCTCTTTCGTCATCGGGTTGATAACCATCTATATGGTCGTGTAAAGCAGCCCCGGCCTGGATGGGCAGGAAATAAAGGTGCTGTGGTAGGGACACATCCTTATGGGCACAGATGAAGATTTTAATATTACTCATAGGCTATGTCGTATGTTCGGTATGAATGAAGTCTGTATTCTTGTGGTCCATATGAAGAACGTTTTTCAGCATCCGCAGAACCAATCCTGGGATGGCTAAAACCTTTGCAAAGGAACTAATTCGTAATGGCGCAGGAATAGCGATGAACAGAGATAATGCCAGAATACCAAAAAGGATCCACCATTTTTCACACCATGAAGGCATCAGTATGGTCATCATCACAGAAATGCCTGCTAACAACACAATCAGTATTGAACGGGGAATCAGAGCCTGTTGGATGGTCTTGTCGATGAAGTTTACCTTACCATGAAGAATAGCCTTTGGAATCTTTGGCAGATTACTTAAAAGACTCTGTACCTGAGCTGTCATCCAGCGCATACGCTGTTTCTGGAAGTTATCCTGGTTGCTGACCTTCTCATCGAAGACATGGATATCTGGAGCATATTTGATAAAGATTTCCTGATGGAGTAGGAGAGCTTCCATCTCACGATCTTCACCAGCGGTAGAGAGTTGGAAGACATTCTTCTTGAACAGTTCATAGCTAAAGCACATGCCAGAACCAATTAAAGCAGAAGATAAGCCCAGACGGTTATGGGCTTTACGGAATAGGGTGTTGTTGATCTCTTCACTGGCACCATCGAGAACAGCTACATCATTATTCGCATTCTTTGCACAGCGGTGACATTGGATGGCATCATAAACAGAACAAAGGACATTCAACTGATCTAAGAAATCAGGACGTACTACATTATCTGCATCTAAAATTACCACATTGTCAAACTCACCTTCCACCTCGTTGATGGCATATTGCATCGCTTTGGCCTTGGAACTTTTTTCAAAGGCTGGGGTCAATAGGGTGATGGGCAGCTTTCTTAATTGCTCATTGGTTTCTGGTTGCATGTGGTCAGAAATAACGGCTACCGTATAATGGGTTGCAGGATATTTCTGAAGGAGGAATTGTTCTACTGCATTGATGATGACCCGATCTTCTTTGTAAGCTGGATACAATATCAGGAAACGTCCCATCCGATGGTATAAGGCCTGTGCATGAATCGCCACACGATCCTCTTTCTCATAGAACAGGGAAATGACGGCAAAGAATGCCACATAAAAGACAGAGAATGAAATGATGACCCATAGGGTAATCTCTAATATATGTAAAATCGTCCAAATCATGATTTTTTAAGAATTTTAAAACTAAACATTTTCCATAAACTGACAAATGGTGAACGCAGGAAAGTTTTGTCCCACATCTCATCCACCAGGTAATCAGGGGTTGCTATGGCAAAGATGAACAAAGCAAGTGAACCTAAAATCCACCATTTAATGGCCATTGTTAAGTATATGAAAGGTAACACAAGGCTCATGATCATGATAATACCAATCATGTTAGTTCTTGGCACCAGCATCCATTGAATTAGTTTATCCGCTAAGTTGTATTGTTTTCTAAAAATGGCTCCTGGTAAGAATCTAATATTCCGAAATAGGTTGACGAACTGCTGGGTTGCCCAACGGCCTCGTTGCTCATTCAGTGTCGAAGTAGTTCGTTTCTTTTCGCCATAAACATAGATATGGTCGAAGTAGTCCACAAAGATGTCTTGTCGCATCAACAAAGCCTCCAGTTCTTTATCTTCGCCAGATGTCTTGGTACGCATCACATTGGTTTTGTACCAGTTAAAGTCAAAGACAGTTCCAGAACCTGCCAAAGCTGCAGACAGACCACAGCTGATATGGCCTCGACGGAAGATCGCGTTGTTGATTTCCTCAAAGATGGCATCCATTCGGGCGGCAGCCGTATCCCTGTTCTTGGATATACGGTGTGTCTGGATAGCTTTAGTCGCAGCCATCTCATAAGCGTTGTTGACTTGGTCTAAGAAGTCTTGATCAATAATATTATCTCCGTCCAAGATAATCACAGCATCATAGATTTTGAACTCCGGGAGGTTTAAAATGGCATATTGTAATGATTTAGCCTTGGTACTCTCCTCAAAGTTTGGAATCAGTAATGTAATTGGGTATTGGGCCAATCGCATATTAGTTAGTTCTTCCTGATGATCCGAGATAACGGTTACATCGAACATACGTTGGGGATAGGCCTGGCTTAGAGCTGCAAGAACTGTCTGTTCTATGACATTGTCCTGTTTGTAAGCGGGAATCAGTATCACAAAGCGGTTGAATTTTTTGGCTTTCGGGATAACAGGCTTGCTGTGGAATAAGGCTGCCACAGCAAAGACGCCTAAGTATAATACCGTGCCTGCAATGATGACGAACAGAATCCCATCAAATATGAATAATATCAGCCAAAAATCCATAATCCTAATAAATTAAAGGTGATAATTATAGAAATCACATAAACCATTTGTGGTTGCTTTAAGAAGCTTCCATTTGCCTGACAGGGCATATTTAAGGATGTCTCGCACGCCTACAACTCCTAACAGGTAGGCATAAGCCAGGAATTTGTTTAATCCATACCAATTTCGTTTTACCAACAGAAGACGGTTGCGAACAATGTAATAAGTACGTAGCGGACTATTCTGTCCTGTAGCCCGGCTTTCTTTATGGTAAACCGTACAGGCAGGATCGTACCATATCTCAAAACCTGCCCGTGTAAACATCATTGACCAATCCAGTTCCTCGTAATAGAGAAAGAAACATTCTGGCATCAGCCCCACTTTTTCGAGTGCTTCGCGTTTAATCAGCATCGCAGCGCCATGAGCATATGGGGTGGGGTGGGCTGTGTCGTATTGACCATGGTCTTCTTCACCAAAGCCAATTGCTTGGTTTCTGACAGTGATCTTTGAGAGTGGGGTATAGCTTGCAAACTGAATTGGGTTATTTCCCCAAGAAAATCTGATTTTAGGGCATACAACAGCAATCTTTGGCGAAGACTCCAATCTGTCAATCAATGTCTGGACATTGAACTCCTTGAAGATGGTGTCATTATTAATAAAGAAAAGGTATTTACCTCGTGCAGTTTTGATGCCTAAATTGTTGCCGCCTGCAAAGCCTAAATTTTGAGGACTGCGGATTACTTTGACTTGTGGGTACTTTTCAGAAATAATGCTTGCTTCATCTTTTTCGGAGGCATTATCTACCACTATCACCTCCAGATCGTTATTGAAGGGGATGGAATCAATTAGTTCACAGGTGTCTTTCAACCCTTTATAATTGATGGTAATGATAGATAGCTTATACGCGTTCTGCAAGTTTTTTTTCTAATTTTAAACGTTTCTTTTCTGCTTCTTCTGCTAATCTTTGTTGCTCGTATTTGATCCAATCTTGTTCTAAATATGGAAGAATGTATACAATCGCTAATCCTCCAAAGAATGTTAATCCATTAGGATACTGGTATAGCACTTGATTTGCATAGGCTCCTAATTGGATCGCTATAAAAGCACTACATAGCCCCCCACCAATACCAATTAGTGATGGACTTCGAAGTTTGAACATAACAACCCAACATGCACCTATCCACATAATGAACATGCATATAATGAAAACTGATATTCCTATTATTCCTGTGTGTACCCATATATATACATATTCTGAATCAGGTGGAATATTTGATAATAAATTGTATTTATTATTTGCGGGGATATTTGATGGATTATACCCAATTCCAATCCCCCATGGAGCATCCCTTATATATTTTTTAATAGCGGCTTTGTTTATATCTCTAACATCTGCAGATGCATCATCTTTATTGAATGCAGAACGCATTCGGCGTATTTGTTGATTACCATTACCGATATTGGTAAAGACAAGGAATCCCATAAATAGAGCAAAGAATATACCAAAAGGAATCGCAATTTTAAATGATTTGGATAATACAACATATACCATGAAACCTGCTGCCATACAGAAAATAGCTGTTCGAGTACCAGACTGGAACATACCCCATATTACACAAATGCTAATTAATAGAAAGAATAGCTTCTCCCATCTTATTTTGCTTGTAATGGCAATAATAAAAAAAGATACAGCAGCTGCAGCTGCATTACAACCATAATTTGCTGCATCGCTAAATGTAGAAAAATATCTAATTAGTGTTCCTCCATTAAGAAGATGTGTTCTTTGCCCTGGCCCATAGTATAGCCATGCGTGTTCTATAGGCGTAAAACCAATATTTTTTTGTTTCCATGTCCAAAATGCAGAGAAAAGAGATAAACATGCCCAAATCCTTAAGTAATATAATAAATACTTCGGTGAAGATATATAAATACTAAAAACAAGCAAAATCCATACTAAATGTAATGCCATTAAACGTGCACTTGTAAACCAGGCGCCAACATCAATCCCTAAGCCGCATGTGTCATTTAGTAGTTGTAAAGTACAAAAACTACACCATATTAAAACGGCAAACAACATCAAATTTACGCATTTCCCAAAATGTGGCTTTTGGCGGGCATCTATAATTGCTATGGCTATTAATAGAAGCTCAAGCATTTCATCCCATAAGGACATCGGAACTCCATGTGGAAGAGGAGTGTCCTTCATCTGTAGGAAATAATTGATGACTATTAGTGCCCAAAAGGCGGCCATCCTCCACTTGAAAATTGAATATACAGCTAAAATCAGAAACGGAGAAATACAAACGACAGAAAATGCTGTATATCCACTATGTAGAAACTCGTAGATTGCCAAACAAAACAAGAGAAAGAGTACTAATACTCTTCCTCCATTTTCTTTGGAATATGCTACGACATGATTCGTCATTTATTTAGCATGACTATTCTCTACTGCAGTCAGCCCCATCTGGGACATGCGATAGACGAAATTATTGAATTTTGTATAAGGTGGCAACTGACCTACAAACTCCTCAACCGCATAGCGCTGACACTCAGTCAAGTACATGAAGAGGGAGTTTTTGTTTTCCAACTGAGACTCCAACTCTTTCAGGGCTTTCTGATCCACATCCTTCCAGGTGCGGTTCGCACGTGTCACCATCAGGTTTATGGTTCCCATATTTAATAGGGCAGGAGGAATGGAATGGTCGTCCAAGTTGGGATATTCCACAATGGCGATTTCGTTGGGGAGCAGATCTGGACAAATATCCTTGATGTCTTTAGCCATAATGAAACGACTATCTTCTGCCAAGAAATCTTCATCATAGGTCAGACGACGTACTTGCAATCCGATGGATATCCAATAATTCTCCAATTCCTGAGCGATATAACTCTTACCGTTGGCGGCATCTGTAGAAAGCAGATTCAATACATTCTGTTGCCCATCCTTGAAGTTGGGAAGTAAAGCCTTACTGAGTTGGCGCATTGCCATATCGGCAATCGTTTTGTTGAAACGGCGGTAGCGCAGCGTACTTTCTTTTGGGAAACAACCCATCACAGGAATCTTGGTGATACGTTCTGAACGCATACGATCTCGAAGGGTACGATCCAGCAATTCGACGATAAAGAAGTACATGGCTGTTAATGCAAACGTCAACATAAAAGCGCCCAAAAGAATCATCATTCGATTTGTTGGCTGTGCATTCATGGGGAACATGGGCGGATTCAACACACGAAGCGTGGCTGTTGTCATCTGCAAGTTCTTTTGACGGAGACGGGCTGAGTTTAATGCACTTAGCATAGACATATAATTCCCCTCAATGAAGGATATGTGACGGTCTTTACGAGCGATGGTGGCTCCAATCGGTGCATAATAGAGAATCTGGCGATCCAGTTCGTCACGCATCTTATTTTGTACTCCGACTTCTGCTTTGGTCTTTTCTAGCAATAAGACTTGCTCTAACCAGCGTCCAATCATTTCGTTGGCTTTGACACCTGTCTCCGTGCTATAGGTGCCAGCCTCAATATCTTTGACGAGTCCTTTTACATTAGCCGTCGCATTCTGAAGCATACGCTCTGCTTTCGCCAATTCCTGTTGAGCTTCTATACCACTGCCCTCTTCACTACTCATCAACTTAAGGTTTGAAATACGTGACTGGATACGGGATATGTCTGTCACCTGATTCGTGAAATCTTTGTTGGCTTTAATAATCTTGGCACGATCACCTAACTGGCGTTCCAGGTAATCCATCAGGGCACGTGTAGTTGTCTGCCTCATATATCGATCATTCTCGGCATTCTGCTGTGTCGCATCCATGCCCGCCAATACTTTGGTCTGCTCATCATAGTTAATGATGCGTTTCTCTATATTGTAGCGTATCAAATCATCTTCTGCATTCGTCAGAATGCGGTATAGACGGGCTACCTCACGCTCAAAGAATTTGATAACATTGTTGGTTTCACCATAGCGTAACTGGGCATATTGACGGGCGAAGACCTCATTCAAAATATCTATCGTATTATAAGCAATGCCTGCATCATTGGCAGAATAGCCAATGTCAATTATATCACTTCTGTTAAGTTGTATAACTTTTAAACGTGAAGTGATACTATTGATACCAAAATAGGGATGGTAATTTAGTAATCCAAAAATAAAGTTATCAGCAGATGGTTTCTCGAAAGCTTTCAAATTTGCATAAGTTGCATTTTCACTATTATGGTTAATCAATGCTTTGACTTCAGTGGGTACGCTATTGCTGAGTTGACGGAAGTGTTCTGCAGAGATGTAATTGTTGTCTTTGTTAGGATTACCATACATCATGCAACGGGCAAACAAACGAAGCGCGACCTCGTGAATGGTTGCATCGGTAGTAATCAGTAACATCAGATTGGTCATGTTCACTTGAGAATTACCACCAGCAGAGCCTGTTCCGCCTTCAATATTATATCCCGTGATCATACCCGTATAGATGGTCGTGTTTGTATCATAGACACGCTCCATGTTACGCGTCATAAACCAAGCTACAATTAGGGCAATCAATGGCAGAATGACGAGATACCACCGAATTTTGTATAAGAACCTAATTATATATCTGAATAAATCCATATCTGACAATTTTAGATTATCTGTTACGTTTGAGGGCTTTGGCGGCTGCTTTTTCGGCTTTCCGCTCTGCTTTATCTAAAGCCTTCTCTCTCTTCTCAGTTTCTTCTATTGATTTCTTGACACGTTTTTTAACAGCTTTTTGCTCTTTTGCCACTTCCTTGTCTGTCTTCTTGACTACTGTGTCAAGCGTTATCTCTGTAGTAGAGTTAGTGATAATCGGTGTGTGTGTTAAAATTTCTAATGTTAAGATATCAGTCGTGATTGTAGTTTGCATAGACTGGTAAGCAATAACCTGACCACTTTCACTTAGCTTAGTGCTAGCATAACCTTCAATGCTCATATTGCCATTTTCAAAATCCTCGCGATTCAAAGCACCAGCACCTTGCACAGCTGCTGCCGCTTCTCCGAGCGTTTTTAGAGCTACCAAATTGTTCGTGATTTTTATATACAATGATGAAATCTGCAATTTTAGCTGATCGTATGCAATATCTTTTGCAAGCGCAGCCTTTTCAACCTCCATCTTCTTGCGTTTGACTGCCGCTTTCAGATCAAGAATATCTTCTACGGGGACAGCGAGATTAGCACCAAAATTCCAATAGCTTTGTACACTGCCTTGAAATTGGTAAATCATCGGACCGTACGAAGAGGTGTTGTTTCCCCACATATCCGTCTTACCATAACTATAGCTGGCGTGCCCTTGTACATAAGAGAAAATGTGCCTTTTCTGCTTAGCGACTTCTGCCTCAGCCAGTTGCCGAGCCTTCTCCAAACTCATGATCTGTGGCGTTGACTTGGCGTTCTCAAATAAGACAGCCAATGGTGGCAGGTGGAATTCAGAGAAATTAATATCTTTCTCATTACTGGAGTCAAAAAAGCCTGCAGAGATACCACTTTCGTTGAACTGGGCGAAAGTGGTAGCGTTTATGCCTGCGGCTACTATCATCAGCAAAAGACGTCTGAACCTGTTCATGATTGTGACTTCCTGGAATCTTTTGTTAAACGTTCTCTTTTTGGATAAATGCGGTCAGCGTGCGGAAGATGATCTTCATATCCAGGGCAAAGTTATAGGTTTGTCCGTAGGTAATGTCGAGTTGCTTACGTTCTTCTGCAGACATCATGCCTCCCTTGCCGCGCTCCTCCACCTGCCAAAGACCTGTCAGGCCGGCTGGTGCCATGAAACGGTCGATACTGGCATCTACGGTAAGCTTTTCTGCTTCATACAAGGGCAATGGGCGATTGCCGACCACCGACATGTCACCTTTCAGGATATTGAAGAGCTGGGGCAGTTCGTCAATACTATATTTGCGAATGAAACGGCCCACCTTCGTCACGCGGGGATCATTCTCGATCTTCACAAAGGCGTTGTTGTTATCTTCTTCCTTCTCTTTGTTGAAGTCAGTCTCTGATACCACGAAGTCGTCGCCAACCAGCATCACTTCATCGTCGCTGATCATCATGTCAGATTCCATGCCCATATCCATCATCATCATCTCTGCTTCCGCACCAAGTGGGGCCGTGATGACATTCTGTGGCTGTTCTTCTTCTGGCTTCTTGTCTTTTTCGGCGTATTGGTTGCCGGCAGTTTTTGCCACCTCCTTCAATTTGCTCTCTGCATCCACATACATCGAACGGAACTTCAGGAAATCAAAGATGGTATAGTTGGTACCTACTCGTTTTGACTTGAAGATAACAGGCCCCTTGCTCTCCAAACGGATGGCTATTGCCGTGATGATGAAAACCGGTGAGAGTATGATAATAGCTATTAATGAGAATACGACATCGAACAGACGTTTCCAGAAAGGAATCTTGAAACGCAAAATACGGTGCTTTGACGGCGCGTCGTCGAACAGCATACCTTCACGGTCGGCAATAAACTGAATCTTCTTATTGATCTCCGTGATGGATGCATTGGCGTCCAAGGTGTCGTTGATACCGCATTGCTGATAGTTCTTCCTGTCTTCCTGGTCCAACTGATGGGTCAACAGGATAATATAGACATTCTTTAATTTCTTTTTTAAATAGGTGATGGCGGTTACATCCTCTGCCTGAACACTCTGTTCAAAGAACAAAATGAAATGCTCGTTTTGGACATGAGGCGAGCACATGTTAGCCGCTTCCTTGTAATTGGTTGCGAATTGCACCAATCGACCAGGAATGTACTTGAGACGTTCTTGGGTTTCTGGATTGTTTCCTAAATATGTTACACCTATCATATACTAATATTAATCAGGGAATGATTTTCTTGACGCGAATTTTAAGCTCCATTGGATTGAACGGCTTGACAATATAGTCTTCGGCACCAATTTCCAACAGACGGATACGCTCGCTGGTAGAGTCCTCACTGGAGAGCATAATCACAGGAATGTGCTTAAACAACTCATTCTGCTTGATCCACTCCAAGAAATCGTCACCTCTCATGCCCGGCATACGGATATCAGAGATAATCAAGTCGGGCGTGTTGCCTGCCTGAAGCCATTTTACGCCCTGCAAACCATCGGGTAACCATTGTACATCATAATCACTCATCAGATAAATTGAGAGTACTTTTGCTATGGTCTCTTTGTCATCAAGTATTAATATTTTCTTCTTCATATATGAATATTTTTTTCGGTTCGTAATTACATTATTCGTTGCAAAGGTAAACAAAAAAAATTAATTCAACACAAAATATGGTAAAAAAAACGCTTTTTTTGGAAAAAATATCGTTTCTCTGAAAAAAAAGAGGGAAATTTGCATTTAAACCGTAATATTAATAGGAATTAACGTATATAATTATGGCAAACAGGTATCTATTAGGTTTTGATGTCGGTAGCTCTTCAGTGAAGGCATCGTTGGTAAATGCCGATAACGGCAAGTGTGTGGCTACAGCTTTCTTCCCTGAAAAGGAGGCTCCGATTACAGCTGTCAAGGCTGGTTGGGCAGAACAGGATCCCCAGATGTGGTGGAACAATGCCAAACTGAGTCTTCAGAAGATTATGAAGGATTCAGGTGCGACAGCAGAGGAGATCAAGGCTATTGGTATCTCTTATCAGATGCATGGACTGGTTTGCGTCGATAAGAATCTGAAGGCATTGCGTCCTGCTATCATCTGGTGTGACTCTCGTGCAGTGCCCTATGGCGAGAAAGCTTTCAATGATCTCGGTGCAGACCAGTGTCTGACACACCTGTTGAATTCTCCTGGTAACTTTACTGCCGCCAAGTTGGCTTGGGTGAAGGAGAATGAACCAGAGCTTTACAGTCAGATTTATAAGATCATGCTGCCTGGTGACTATATCGCCATGCGTCTCAGTGGAACTGTGAATACAACGGTCAGCGGACTCTCTGAGGGTATGTTCTGGGACTTCAAGAATAATCAGTTGGCTGACTTCCTGATGAAGTATTATGGCTTCGATTCCTCTTTGATTGCTGACATCGTTCCTACCTTTGCTGAGCAGAGTGTGGTGAGTGCTGAGGCTGCCGCAGAGATGGGACTGAAGGCCGGTACTCCGATTACATATAGAGGTGGTGATCAGCCCAACAATGCCTTGTCACTGAATGTGCTGAATCCTGGTGAGATTGCTGCTACGGCAGGTACATCTGGTGTGGTATATGGTGTGCTTGGTGAGGTGAACTATGACAAGCAGAGCCGTGTGAACACCTTTGCTCATGTGAACCATACCGCAGATCAGACGCGTCTTGGTGTGCTGTTGTGTATCAATGGTACAGGTATCCTGAATGCTTGGACTCATCGCAACATCACGCCGGATGTGAGCTATGCTGATATGAACGACTTGGCTGCCAGTGTGCCCATCGGTAGTGAGGGCGTGACTATTGTTCCGTTTGGAAATGGTGCAGAGCGTGTGCTGGTGAATAAGGAAATCGGCTGCTCAATCAACGGTCTGAACTTCAATAAGCACAATAAGGCTCATCTGGTTCGTGCCGCACAAGAGGGTATCGTGTTCTCATTCTGCTATGGTATGGAAATTATGCAGCAGATGGGTATGGACATCAAGAAAATTCATGCAGGAAAGGCCAATATGTTCTTGAGCCCCTTGTTCCGTGATACCTTAGCTGGTGTGAGCGGTGCTACGATTGAGTTGTATGATACGGATGGCTCTGTCGGTGCTGCCAAGGGTGCTGGTATCGGTGCCGGTATCTACAAGGATAACAACGAGGCCTTTGCTACTCTGGATAAGCTGCAGGTGATTGAGCCAGATGCCAAGCATCGCGACGACTACCTGAGTGCTTATGCAGCCTGGAAGGAAACTTTGAAAAAGAATCTGTAAGATGAATCTATAAGAAGAAACCCGCCAATCGGCGGGTTTCTTTTTTATAAAGTACTTTGATACCATTCAAATAATTTCTTGACGCCATCTTCAATCTCGACGTTGTGCGTCCATCCCAGTGAATGGAGTTTAGACACATCAATCAGTTTACGCATGGTACCATCTGGTTTCGTAGCATCGAACTCCACTGTTCCCTCAAACCCGACAGCCTTTACAACCAGTTCTGAAAGTTCCCGGATGGTGAGCTCCTTGCCTGTGCCAACATTGATGTGGCAGTTTCGGATCTCTCCCAATTGGGGAATGGCACCACCACGACCTGCTGAGTGGTTGCGATCCACAGCACCGTTAGTTGAGGCGCCGTAGTGGACGGAAGAATATTTCTCGATACCAATGATGTCGCTGAAGTTGACATTCAACAGCACATGGACGGAGGCATCAGCCATATCCTCACTCCAGAGGAACTCGCGGAGTGGGGTGCCTGTGCCCCATAGTACAACTTTGTTATCATAGATGCCGTATTTGCTGAGCACAGCCAAAATATCTTCTTTTGAGGCATTGCCTGTGACGCCTTCCACAGGACGCTTGTTCAGGTCGGTGGCAATCTTGTCCCATGCACCGTCGTGGATGAGTCTTGCCAGATATACTTTGCGCATCATAGCAGGCATGACGTGACTGTTCTCCAGATGGAAATTGTCATTTGGACCATAGAGGTTCGTTGGCATCACGGCTATGTAGTTCGTACCATATTGGAGATTGTAGCTCTCGCACATCTTCAGGCCGGCAATCTTGGCAATGGCGTATTCCTCATTGGTATATTCCAGAGGGGATGTCAGCAGACAATCCTCTTTCATAGGCTGAGGTGCATTCTTCGGATAGATGCAGGTAGAACCCAGGAACAACAGTTTCTTCACACCATGGGCATAGGCTTCAGAGATGACATTACACTGGATCTTCATGTTCATCATGATGAAGTCGGCACGGTAGAGTGAGTTTGCCATGATACCACCAACAAAGGCGGCAGCCAATACCACGGCATCAGGCTGTTCTTCATCAAAGAATTTCCTGACTGCCACCTGGTCTGTCAAGTCCAGTTCTTTGTGACTGCGTCCCACCAGATTCGTATAACCTCTCCGAAGGAGGTTGTTCCAAATGGCGGACCCCACAAGTCCGTGGTGTCCCGCTACATATATCTTTGATGTCTTGTCTAATGCCATTATTTTACGATACCTTTTTCCAAATATTCTGCCAGGTTGGTGCGAACTTTGGCGGCTGCACCTTCAGCGGCTACCTTAGCAATGTCGGACTCTACCATCAGCTTGACAAGCTCTTCAAAACTGGTCTTGTTAGGATTCCAGCCAAGTTTTGCCTTTGCCTTGGTAGGATCACCCCATAAGTTGACAACGTCCGTGGGGCGATAGAAATCTTCGCTTACAGCGACCAAGGTCTTACCAATGAGATTCTCTGGGCCTGCTATACAAATACCCTTTTCGTTGATACCTTCGCCTTCAAACTTCAGTTCAATACCTGCATGCTTAAACGCTAAGTCCGTAAACTCGCGCACACTGTGCTGGACACCGGTAGCAATCACGAAGTCCTCGGGCTTGTCCTGCTGCAATATCAGCCACATACATTCTACATAGTCCTTTGCATAACCCCAGTCACGCAAAGAATCCATATTTCCCAAATACAGACAATCCTGTAATCCCTGAGAAATGCGAGCTGCCGCCAGCGTAATTTTTCTCGTTACAAAGGTCTCACCACGGCGCTCAGACTCATGGTTGAACAAGATACCTGAGCAGCAATACATGTTATAGGCCTCACGATATTCCTTCACAATCCAGAAACCATACTGCTTTGCAACGGCATAAGGACTATATGGGTGGAAGGGGGTGTTCTCATTCTGTGGCACTTCTTCTACCTTGCCATAAAGTTCAGAGGTGGATGCCTGATATATACGACAATTCTCTGTCAGACCTAACTGACGAACAGCCTCCAGAATACGCAGTACACCAACAGCATCGACATCTGCCGTAAACTCAGGAGAGTCGAAGGATACCTGCACATGGCTCTGGGCTGCGAGATTATAAATCTCTGTCGGACGAATCTTGCCAATCACGCCGAGAATACTCATGGAGTCGCCCAGGTCTGCATAATGCAGATGGAAATGGGGCTTTCCCTCCAGATGGGCAATACGTTCACGGAAGTCAACGGATGAACGGCGGATCGTGCCGTGTACTTCATAACCTTTTTCCAACAGGAACTCTGCCAGATAAGAACCGTCCTGACCTGTGATACCTGTGATAAGAGCAACTTTTTGATTCATATTTTGATGTTTAATTGTTTCCTGAGAAGTTTTTAATTCGCTGTTCTTCTGATAACTTGCATATCAGAAGTGTGTCATCGTTCTCTGCAACGATATAGCCGTCGAGTCCTTGGATCACCACTTTCTTCTCTTGCGTGGTATGTACAATACAGTTATGGCTTTCGAAAATGTTGATTTCCTGGCCGATGCAGACATTGCCATAGAGATCCTTCTTGCTTTGCTCATGCAGAGATCCCCAGGTGCCAAGGTCACTCCAACCGAAGTCCGCAGGACAGACAAAGATCTCCTCGGCCTTCTCCATAATGGCATAGTCAACAGAAATATTCTCACATTCCGGGAAGAGGCGGTTGATCTCTTCCTGCTCTTTCTCCGTGCCATAGATGGGAAGCAGTGACTCAAAGAGTCGTGCCATCGTAGGCTGATAAACGCGGAAGGCATTCACGATGGTGCTGACATTCCAGATGAAGATACCTGCGTTCCAGAAATAATAGTTTTTCTTGATATATTCCTTGGCTGTTTCCAGATTCGGCTTTTCACGGAAGGAATCTACTCGGTAGATCTCCTTGTTGCGAAGAGAACTGATACTCAAGTCTGCCTGGATGTAGCCGTAGCCAGTCTCCGGACGGTTCGGCTTCATGCCGAGGGTGACAATCGCATCCGTCTCACCGGTAAATATCATACACTCTTTGATGACGCGCTGGAATTCGGCAGTGTCGGTGACAATGTGATCACTCGGCGTGACAACGATGTTCGCTTTGGGATCCTTCGATTTGATACGCCAGCTGACGTATGCGATACATGGTGCCGTGTTGCGGCGACATGGCTCACAGAGGATATTACCCTCCGGCATGTCAGGCAACTGTTCCTTGACAATATCTGCATAATGCTGATTGGTTACAACCCAGATATTTTCGGGCTTGATCAGATTGCCGAATCTCTCTACAGTTAACTGGAGTAATGATTTGCCGACACCCAGGACATCAATGAACTGCTTGGGACGGTCTGCTGTACTCATCGGCCAAAAGCGGCTTCCGACACCGCCTGCCATGATAACCAGATGATTATTTGTCTTTGCCATAACTAGAAAAGTGCTTGTAATGAACTGCAAAAATACACATTATTTATATAAAAAAAGAATTTTTGGCGGAAAAATCCCATTTTTATGCGTCTTTCTTGCTTTTTTTCTTCATCCAAGCCTTAATTCCGAAATAGATGACTGCTATCAAGAGTAGGCCGAGAATGGCAATTTTAATGTACTCTGCATATTCACTGATCTTATCGTTCAACTGATCCTCGGGCACAATCGCATGCAGATACCAGCCTAAGAGTGCCAGGACACTATGCCAGCCACCGGCACCGATGGTGGTGAAGAGAATGAACTTACCATAGTGCATCCGAGCCAGTCCGGCAGGGATGGAGATCAGGTGGCGGATCACAGGTACAAAACGTCCTGTGAGTGTTGCTGCAACGCCATGATCGTCAAAGTATTTCTCACTTCTCTCAACCTTTTCCTGGTTCAAAAGACACATCTTTCCCCATTTGCTGTTGGCAAACTTATAGACCACAGGACGGCCTACATAAAGTGCCACGAAATAGTTGATACTGGCACCGACGTCAGCCCCGATGGTAGCAAACAGGACAACCAGGAATACGTTTAGGGAGCCACTGGCGGCATGATAGGCTGCAGGGGTTACGACAAATTCGGATGGTACGGGCACCACCGTACTTTCCAACAGCATCAGTACAAAGATTGTGGGATACCAACCGAGACTGTTTAATATGTTTGTAATCAGATTCATATACTATCAATTGTTTAATTTGTTTACCATATGCTCGTAATACTCCTCAGGTGCCATGTCCTCAGGGAAATAACTACTCAAAACCGTTCTGGCTTCTTTGGGATTACGCTCGACAGCCTTTTTTAGATAGTACAGGAACTCATCCTGTTTGTTCATGTCTAAACAGCAAACTGCCATGTAGGAATAACCTTCTTTCCAGTCTTCATCAACATGTCTGAAGAAGTTCTTCAGGAGTATGTATGACGAACGGACATAGTGATTGTCATAGAGTGACACAATAATCCTTAACATGGTCCTGGGCGCATCTTTCGTATATTGAAGGGCATGTCTGAAGGTCTGTTCTGCCTCTTCCAACCGACCGTTTGCCAGAAGAATATGTCCTCTGACGATCTCCATGTTTGTCTGGTCACAATCCAGTTCCTTCGTCTTGTCGATATAGTATAAGGCCGTCTCTAATTTCTTCTGCTCACTATACGCATATGCCAGTTCCTGATAGATATCTGGCAAATAGACCGAATTAGAATCAGATTCTTGCTCTGCCTTCTCAAGGATGGCGATGGCTTCCTCGTATCGCCCCAGGTTAATCAGACACGTACCTTGGTGCAGATAGCCGAACTCATCATGGGGCATCAGTTCCGAATATCTCTTGAAATAGGAGAGGGCCGCCTCGTAGTTCGTCAGATTATACAGACCGTTAGCCTTGTAAAGGACCGATTCCGCATCATGCGGGTCAATGGCAATGGCATATTCGCTACTGGTAATGGCGGCATGATAGTCCTCATTCATAAACTGGGCACTGGCCAGCGCATTCCAATAAGAAGTAGAATAAGGATCATGGTCTATCAGTTCATTGAAGATTCGTTCGCTATCCTTGTATTTCCCTAATCCGAACAGCGTGCGGGCCATCAGTTCCTTGAAGTCGTCGGAGTCGTCACCTTGTGAACGGGCAATCCATTCAAAGGCTTTATCAAAGACGGCATAGTCGGAATAGATACTTGCAACGTCATAGACATAATCCATCTGCTCGTCAGGCAGGACCTCCAAATATTTCTCCCTGAAAAGCTCGTCGGCTTCTTCGATCTTCTCCTGACGGATCAATAGCTCTCCCTTGAAGTAGAGTGCCTCCTGGCTATCAACGGCCTCGATACGTTCTGCATAGGATTGAGCCGTATCGTAGTCCTGACGGTTCAGGGCCTCACGAGCCCTGTAGAGTAGGGGACCGACTGCCTCGGGATTATACTCTAAAGCCTGACTGATGACGGCTTCTGCTTCTTCGGCGCGTCCGTTCAGTTGGTAGTAATCAGCAATGTCGGCCAAGTCATCGGCATCCATATAGACGGGATGCCCTGACTTGGCAGACTCTTCATACTTCTTTAGGATTTTCTGAAAGCCTTTACTCTCAAAATATGCCTGGTCGTCTGTCATGCTTTATTTGCCTTCGCCCAAGTATCTTTCAGTCCAACCGTCTTGTTGAAGATCGGATGCTCTGCTGTCGATTCGGTGTCGGGCGTGAAGTAGCCGATACGCTGGAACTGCAGATAGGTGAGCGGCTTCATGGCGGCAGCAAACGGTTCGATGTAGCAGTCGCTCAGGATACTGAGGGAATCAGGGTTGATCATCTGCTTCATGGCAGTTACAGGATCACAGTTCTGCTGCTCACGGATCTCTGCCAAGGTGTCGCGGGGATTCTCTACCTTCCACAGACGGTCATAGAGACGAACCTCAGCCTTGACGGCATCATGGCAACTCACCCAGTGAAGGGTCTTGCCCTTGATCTTACGGTTAGAACCAGGCATACCGCTACGTGACTCCGGGTCATAGGTGCAGTAGATAGTGGTTACATTACCATTTTCATCCTCATCACAGGGATGTGTCTCGTCGCACTTGATGATATAGGCGTTCTTCAGACGTACCTCCTTGCCTGGAGCCAGACGCATGAACTTCTTATCGGCTTCCTTCATGAAGTCATCGCGCTCAATCCAGAGTTCACGGCTGAACTCCACCTCGTGGGTGCCGTCGGCTTCATTCTCGGGATTATTAACGGCTGTCAGATGCTCAATCTGATCCTCGGGATAGTTGGTGAGCACCACTTTAACAGGATTCAGTACCGCACTGACACGGATAGAACGACTGTTCAGGTCGTCACGTACGGCACTCTCCAACAAAGCCATGTCATTGAGGGCGTCGATCTTCGTATAGCCGATCTTGTCGATGAACTTGATGATACTCTCAGGGCTGTAGCCACGACGGCGGAAACCGCAGATCGTCGGCATACGGGGGTCATCCCAACCGTTCACCAACTTATCGTTTACTAATGCCAGCAGGTTACGCTTTGACATCAGGGTGTAGTTCAGATTCAGTTTGTTGAACTCGGTCTGGCGCGGGCGGTTGTCCTCGATATTATCTGTCTCTCCCTTCCATTCCTTCATCCAAGTCACGAACAGATCATAGAGGGGACGGTGCTCCACGAACTCCAGGGTACACCAAGAGTGGGTGACACCCTCCAAATAGTCACTCTGACCATGGGTGAAGTCGTACATGGGGTAGGCATTCCACTTGTTGCCAGTACGGATATGGGGGATGTTCAGCACACGGTAGATCAGCGGATCACGGAAGAGCATGTTGGGATGTGCCATGTCGATCTTGGCACGGAGTACGAGGGTACCAGGCTCACATTTGCCGCTGTTCATGAAGTCGAAGAGTTTCAGGTTCTCCTCGACAGGACGGTCACGGAAAGGACTGTTGGTACCAGGACTGGTTGTCGTGCCTTTCTGCTGGGCAATGACCTCCGAACTCTGCTCATCCACATAAGCCCTGCCTTGTTTGATCAGCCACACGGCAAAATCCCAGAGTTCCTGGAAGTAGTCGCTGGCATAATAGACGTTAGCCCACTGGAATCCCAGCCACTTGATGTCATTTTCGATGCTCTCGATATACTCTGTATCTTCCTTGATGGGGTTGGTATCGTCGAAACGGAGGTTACAGATACCACCGTATTTCTTGGCCAGACCGAAGTCGATGGCAATGGCCTTGGCATGTCCGATGTGCAGATAACCATTAGGCTCTGGTGGGAAGCGGGTCTGCATTCTGCCGCCGTTCTTACCTTCTGCCAGGTCATTGATGACTTTCTGTTCAATGAAGCTAACGCTCTTGACCTCCGGTCGAGCCTGCTCACGCTCGGCATCGTTCAAACAAGTTTGACGCTGCTCTCGCTTACTCGCAGCCTTTTTTTCCTCGCTTTCGTTTTTAATAATCTCTTCCATATATTTTTTACCTTTTTACTTTTTTTACCTTTTTACCTTTATTTGATTCCACGTTCGTTAAGTGCTTGGGCATATCGGGCTGCATTTTTCAGATGCTCCTGATAGGTCGTGGCGAAATTGTGCGTACCCGAGAAGTCTTCCTTGGCACACATATAGAGATAAGGATGATCCACTCTGTTCAACACGGCATCGATACCGGCTATCGAGGCAACCTTGATGGGGCCTGGGGGCA
>Ga0256407_10002180_pt1 | contig 38167 bp, 37 predicted proteins | sample RumenRJG_04DNA_FD_193489 | JGI IMG/M metagenome (GOLD analysis project Ga0256407, IMG submission 193489) | Bovine rumen microbial communities from Lethbridge, Alberta, Canada - RJG_04 | ecosystem: Host-associated > Mammals > Digestive system > Stomach > Rumen | place: Canada: Alberta... | reverse complement strand
CGATAATGATCTGGTGGCAACAACACTTATCTTTGCAGATTGCAAAGAACTTTTGGTAGGATAATATTACGGATTTTCGAAAATACTGATTTATAGGAGAATACTTATGCAGGAACCTTCATACATGATAGCGATCCCCAAGGATCAAGGCCTCATCGAAGATCCCAAGAATTTTATGGGCAATCTCACCTCCTGTGCTTTTATCAAGATCAACGACATGGATATTGATGATGACAGAGGACTTGTAGTAGATCTCACGATAGGCGACAACGATTATGAAGTTGAGATAAATCCCACCGGTGTGGAGATCCCTGATTTTGTCCGTCCCGAGCATGCTTTTACCGACGAGGAAGTAAAGATGCTCGATGAGGCACAAGCAGGGCTTAGTGTCTGCTTTGATTACGATGGTGACAGCAATCAGTGTTTCTATGACCAGTTAAGGATCATTGATGCTTTATTCCCGGAACTTCTTGCAGTGCTTGACTGTCCTTCTGAGAAGCTCCTCTCAGGCAAGTGGGTATCTCTTGCAGCTAAATCATCCGTGCTTCCTGCGCCCAGGTATCTTTTCACCGTTCAGGCAATATCCGACGGCGGTGATGAAGTCTGGCTTCACACGCACGGCCTTAAGCGCTGCGGTTTATATGAACTCGAGATCTTAAATTCCAACAAGGAATTTTTCAATGACCACTATAAGATGATCGAAGCATTTGCTTTAAGAATGCTCGAAAGCGACGAGCCTATAGAGCCAGGTGACGCCGTCTTTATCGGACAGGCCGCTGGCAAGCAGCTCACGCTTACCGCAGTCGACTGGAAAGAAGCCTTGGATCATTATCCGGATGTAACATTGGGCACGGAAGAAGACCGTGATGACGGCGTGCACGGTGAAGACACCTGCGTCCTCATGATCTACAAGAACGAGAGGGCCGAAGAGCAGCAGATCTATACGCCTGTCGATGATTTCAACCAGTTCCTCGGCCAGAACCCGATGTTCTATTTCTCGACTGAAGAGACAAAGCGTATGAGCGCGCTTGCAAGAGAGCGCCTTCCTTACATGATCAAGGCTTTCGGGAACAAGGAAAATGCCGTCATCGCGAAGATCGGCCTTACCATTGACAAGGAGCACTGGAGCAATCCGGATAAGCCCGAGAAAGAACACATCTGGTTCGAGATCAAGGATATCAAGGATGGCAGCGTTGTCGGCGAACTGACACAGGAGCCTTACTATGTCTCCGGCATGAAGCAGGGCGACACCGGAACATATCCGTTCTCGGACATCACCGACTGGCTGATCTTCACAAAAGAAAACCGTGTCTCACCGGATGATGCATATCTTTTAGACTGATATTTTTGGGAAAATTAATGGGGGAAAACAATGGGAAAGAACGATGAGAATAATACTGAAGGAAAGACTGCAAAGAATAAGACGTTAAGGTTTGTCGCTATCGCATTAAGCTTGATAGAAGCGTTGTTTATTGCAGTCTTTTTCGCTGTGTTCGGATATGATGGAGTTGTCCGTTATATGCGTATGGCGACTCCGCCTCCGATTGAATATGAGTATCAGGGAGAAGCTGTTTTTGACTTTGATATAAAAGGTGAGGACGGAGTGGATTATCCGGCCGGCACGGTTTTCGAGGTATATGGTTTTACCCGATGGGAAAATATAATGATGAAATCCGAGTCCGGAAGTAAAGTGAGCGGGCATCATAGTGATATAGATATTTGCCAGGCTAAGAACAGCGATGAACTGCTTAAGGCATTTGAACAGCTTACTTCAATTGAAACAGCTAAGCAAAACAGACAGAATATAACCGTTGTGGTAATCTCAGCTATAGCATGTGTTATTGCGTTTTTTGTTTTCGCTTTCATAAACAACAAATGGTCAGACCAGCCGGTAAAGCAGGCCATCTTATGCATTGTCATTGTGGCGTTGTCAGTGTTTAATTCATTATTTATCCACAGGTATATGTCAAAAGCACGTGCGCCTGTTATCTACCTTTATCCTGAGCAGAAGACTGAAGTCAATGTGAAACTCGTCCTGAACGGTAAGCTTACAACGACTTATCCGCTTTATGATAATGATCTCGGATGGAATGTGACTGCAACGCCTGAGGGAATAATTACAGACAGCAAAGGCAGAGAATATTCATATCTTTTCTGGGAGGGCGATATAGCGATCACGCCTGACTTAAGCAGCGGGTTCTGCATCAAGGGCGAAGATACAGCAGCCTTCCTTGAGAAGTCTCTTAAGCAGTTAGGACTTACTGATATTGAGGCTGATGCCTTTATCATGTACTGGCTCCCTTTGATGGAAGAAAACAAATATAATGTCATCACTTTCCAGACAGCCGCTTATAAAGATGTGTCGGGCCTTAAGATCGATCCTAAGCCTGATACGGTGATCAGAGTAAATATGTTGTGGTATCCTGTTAACACTTATGTCGATATGAAGCCTCAGGATCTTGATGTGATCAATCCTTCCGAACGCAAGGGTTTTACGGTCGTTGAATGGGGCGGCGAGAAGTACAGAAAGCCTGTATTTCAAAACTGATTATTAAGGAAATGCAAAATGCCGGTAGTTAAAGTTTCAATGCTTGAAGGGAAGACTCCCGAATATAAGAAGACCGTTCTGGATTCGATCCATGACGGTCTGGTTGAATCGATCGGAATAGAAGACTGGGACCGCTTCCAGCGCGTGGAGGAGTTCTCGAAAAGCAATTTTGAGAAGCCTGATTTCAAGTCCAATGATTTCATGATCATTGAGCTGTCGATCTTTCCCGGAAGGACGAAAGAACAGAAGGGCAGACTCATCGAATGCATTTGTGATAATCTTAACAGCAGACTGTCGGTAGATCCTGCCGACGTGTTCATTATCATTAACGAACCGCCTCTGGAGAACTGGGGAATAGGCGGCAAGCAAAGAGGTTAAGATGATCACAGATTCGTTCGATCTAAGCGAAGCCAACCATTCATTCGACAAGTTCGATATCGCAGTCAGGATTGCCGGACGGATAGAGGGGGTATAACGCCATGAATGAAAAGTATAAAGTACAAGGTTTAGCCTGCTTGATTGCTGCACCGTTCTGGGGCTGGGCCCTGTATTCGCTTTACGATTATCTCGCTCATCAGTATGACAATCCGGCCAACTTCATCGTTAACATAACGGGCATCATCGGCCTGGCAGGACTTCTGACCCTTATCATCGCGGGTATCGTTAATCTCGTGAAGGCCAAGAAGATGGGCAAGTAAGAGACCGCATGCTTTGAAATGGATGTGATCATCGCGCCTGTCCCATGCCGCATGCACAATATTCAGGCTAAAGTTCAGGCTTACCCTGAAATCTGCACTGAACTGTTTTTGTAAAACGATAAAAATTCCGGCTAAACTTCAGGGTTAGCCGGAATTTTAATATGAACAACTAATATGAAACTAACGTGAAATGCACACCGGTGCTTTATCTTATCAGGCCCTCGAAAACCGAATCGCAGTATCTTACTGTCGCCATAGCGTCCTTTGCATAAGCGTCAGCGCCGATCTGGTCTGCGTATTCGGGCGTCATTACGGCGCCGCCGACAACGATCTTGGTGTCAGGCTTTTTCTCGCGCATGAGCTTAATAGTCTCTTCCATAGAAGCAACAGTTGTTGTCATGAGGGCGGAGAGACCGACGACTCTTATGTTGTTCTCGACGGCGCAGTCGACGATAACTTCGGGCGGAACGTCCTTGCCCAGGTCGATTACGTCGTAGCCGTAGTTCTCGAGCATTACCTTTACGATATTCTTGCCGATGTCGTGGATGTCGCCCTTAACGGTGGCCATGATGACCTGCCCCTTGGTAGTGCGCGGCTTGTCGGCCATCGCTTCCTTGACTACTGCGAAGGCTGCCTTTGCGGCATCTGCGCTCATGAGGAGCTGGGGAAGGAATACTGTTCCTTTCTCGAAGCCTTTGCCGACGCGGTCAAGTGAAGGGATCAGCTCGGCGTCTATTATCTCAAGCGAATCACGGCCTGAGGCGAGTTCTTCACGCATAGCTTCGGAGGCTCTTCCGACGACGCCTCTCTCGATTGCTTCGCCTAAAGTGAGAACGGTGCCGGATGAAGAAGCGGTGCTTTTCGCGCTTGAAGCAACAGTCGTAGAGCCTGCGACGTAATCTTTGAACGCAGAGATGAATTCTGCAAGATTCGGGTCTAAGTTCATCAGTGCGTTAAATGATCTGTAGGATGCCATCATGGGCCCGTTGCACGGGTTGATGATCGCGCAGGAAAGGCCGTTCTGCATTGCCATCGTAAGGAAGTGCGAATTGACGAGTTCGCGCGCGGGAAGACCGAACGAGATATTCGATACACCGAGGATCGAATGACCTGAGAATTCATCTCTTACGCGCCTTACCGTATCAAGTGTCGCGATGGCGGAGTCAGGGTCTGATGAGATCGTCATTGCAAGACCGTCGATGACGATGTCTTTGCGCGGAATGCCGTATTTGTCGGCCTCTTCATAGATGCGCTTTGCTATCGCGATCCTGCCGTCAGATATCTCCGGAATGCCGCCCTCGTCCAGAGGGAGTGCGACCAGGACACCACCGTATTTTGCGACCAGAGGCATAACGGCTTTGATGTTCTCTTCCTTGCCGTTAACGGAGTTGATCATGGGCTTGCCGTTGTAGATGCGCATGCCGCGCTCCAATGCTTCGATATTGGTCGTATCGATCTGCAGAGGGAGATTGGTGACAGACTGGATCTTCAGGATGACGTCCTCCATCATGGAAGGCTCGTCGATCTCAGGAAGACCTACATTGACGTCAAGGATGTGGGCGCCGGCTTCTTCCTGCTTCAATGCTTCAGTCAGAAGATAATCGATATTGTTGTCGCGGAGGGCCTGCTGAAGCTTTTTCTTGCCGGTAGGGTTGATCCTCTCGCCGATGATGACAGGCTTTTTCCCGATCTTTACGCAGTCGGCAAAGCTCGTAACGTAGGTATCGTTCTTGACCGTGGGTTCCACAAACGGAAGCACCTTGACGGCATTTATCATCTTGCTGATGTGATCGGGCGTGGTGCCGCAGCAGCCGCCCATGACGTGTACGCCGAGCTTAGCGATCTGCTCCATGACGGAAGCAAAATCGTCAGGATCGACGTCATAAACCGTCGTGCCGTTCTCAGTACGGGGCAGGCCTGCGTTGGGGTTAACGACGATAGGGAGGGAGCAGCACTTAACGAGGCGCTCTGCGATAGGGAGCATCTGCTTAGGACCGAAGCCGCAGTTGATACCGATAGCATCGACCTTAAGGCCTTCTAACATTGCGACTGTGCCTTCGACTCCGCCGCCGGTAAGGAGCTTACCTGTCTCGTCGTAGACCATCGTAACGATGATGGGCAGGTCGCATACTTCTTTTGCAGCAACGACTGCTGCCTTGGCTTCATAAGAGTCGCTCATCGTCTCGATAACGACGACGTCGCCGCCTGCTTCGTAGCCTGCTTTTATTATCTCAGCGAAAACATCGACTGCCTCGTTGAAGGGGAGATCTCCCATGGGCTCCAAGAGCTTTCCTGTAGGGCCGACGTCAATAGCTACATAGGCGTCAGACTCGCGGCCTGCTTCTTTTCGAGCCTGCTGACAGATCTTAACTGCAGCGGTAACGATCTCGGTCACGTTGTCGTATTTGAATCTGTTGGCGCCGAAAGTGTTTGTATTTACTATGTTTGAGCCGGCCTCGAAATAGCCCTTGTTAAGCGACTTGATGTCGTCAGGTCTTGTAAGGTTCCAGGTCTCAGGCAGTTCGCCGCCCTTAAGTCCCATCTTTTGAAGGATGGAGCCGGTGCCGCCGTCGCAGAATAACCATTCTTTGCCAAGTCTGTCTCTTAAGTTCATGTTTATTTGTCCTCTTTCGAAAATGCGCAGGTGTCGTGCTTATTGCAGCCGGAACAGCCGGAGCAGCGGGCCTTGCTCTTATCTATGCCGATACCGATAAGTGCGGTAACGGACTTTGTGGGAACCATCAGGAGCGAATCCGTAAGTTCCACGCCTATCTGTTTGGAAATATCAAGGAGCCTGAACCAGTCCTTCTGGTGATCGAGCTTAAGATCGCCGTAGCCTGGCGAGAAGCGGGGTCTTAGAAAGAGTCCCTGAGCCTCGTATTCCTTCTCGAGCTTGGCATTCTGATCGTCCAAAAACGCCTCGATAGCCGCAGCACCTGCCGCCTGATAGATGGAGGCGTCAGCTGAAGATGTAACGGAAGCCCTTCTTACGAGCATGTCGCACGCAGGGCCGATCGTTGCTGCAAGAAGGATCGCTCCGCAGCAGCCCTTAAGGTTCCTCGCAAGAGACTCGGAAGTAAGGACGATCTCTTCGGTATCGTTATAGATAGTGATGTCGTTGCCTCTTACTCTTACGGGGTATTCTTTGGTGACGATCCTCGGGTGCGACTGGGCGCCGAGCATATCAATGGCTTTGCTGATCTTAGCCTGAATGTCGGGCGCGATATCGACCATACCGCGGTAACCCATGTATCTTTGGACTTCTTTTACAGGTATCTCGACTCCTAAAGGCATTATCCGATGATCCCCTTGAGGTTGTAGAGTATGTCTGATGCGACATCGGGCTTGTTCATGGAGTATACGTGAACGTGCGTGATACCGTTTGCGATGAGGTCGATTATCTGCTCTGTGGCATAAATGATGCCTGCCTGGCGCATTGCGACAGGGTCGTTGCCGAAGCGGTCGACTATTGCCTTGAATCTCTCGGGAACGCTGGTGCCGGAGAGCTGAACGGATCTTGATAACTGCTTTGCGGTAGTGATAGGCATGATGCCCGGAACGATAGGAACATTGATGCCGACGTCCTTGACCCTGTAAAGGAAGTTATAGAATATGTTGTTGTCGAAAAACATCTGCGTTGTAAGGAAATCGCATCCTGCGTCGACCTTCTCCTTTAAGAAGTGAATGTCTTCAGACTTGTTGGCAGATTCTACGTGGCCTTCAGGGTAGCATGCGCCGCCGATGCAGATGTCGGGATCCTGCGCTCTGATATCCCTGATGAGGTCTGATGCATGGACATAATCGTTGCAGACAACGCCGTCCTTGGGCAGATCGCCTCTTAATGCCATGATGTTGTCGATATTATTTTCGCGAATCTGGCGGAGCATATTAGCAACGTGCTCCTTGGTGGAGGCAACGCATGTGAGGTGGGGCATTACGGGAACTCCGTAAAGGCTCTTGATGCTCGAAGCGACTTCGACCGTGAGCTTGGAAGTAGAGCCAGCAGCACCGTATGTGACGGACATGAACGAGGGCCCCAGTGCCGCGATCGCGCCTGCGGCGGCCTTTACGTCATCAAGACCTGTCTCAGCCTTGGGCGGGAATACCTCGAAAGAGATCGTAGGAGTCTTGTCTGCAAGTATGTTGTTAATCTTCATAATTATTTTCCTTGTTTGAACATAGATTTTAGATATAGAACAGTTGCCAATAAGTATACCTCAAAAGTAGGTTGAATATTATAATTTAGTCGAACAATAAGATTACAATAGCGGTTTCGCTTTGTTAGGAGGTTTTACTAAGAATGAAGAAGATTCTTTCAATTATCCTTGCAGCCGCAGCCACACTGGCGCTTGCAACAGGCTGCAACAACACAAATGTTACTGTTCCTACAGTTACGGTTCCTTCCGAGATCGAGTCACTCGTATCTGAAGGTAAGGAAATCGTTAATGAGTTAAATGTTGCAATCCCTACAAAAGACCGCGCAGGCAACGACATCAAGGTTCCTGAGAAGGTCGAGAAGATCGTGTCCATGGCACCTTCCACAACACAGTTCCTCATCGATTTAGGTCTTGCAGACAAGATCATCGGCATAGACACAAACTCTGCTTCTTATGCTGACAAGCTCAAGGCCGATATCCCCCAGTTCGACATGATGAGCCCTGACAACGAAGCTATCGCAGCACTTGCTCCCGATATCGTATTCACATCAGGCATGAGCTCTGTCGGCGGCACATCACCTTTCCAGTCACTTGTTGACAGCGGTATCTGCGTTGCTGACATTCCTTCTCCTTCTACGATCGAAGGCATCTGCGAAGATCTCGAGTTCATTGGCGCTTGCGTAGGCAAGGGCATGGAAGCTCTCGCTTATTCAAAGGGCTTTACGGCTTTCATGGCAGGCATTGAAGAGATCGGCAAGAACATCCCCGCTGAAGAGCAGAAGACAGTTCTCGTAATGATGAACGTTCCTTCCGCTGAATATCCTACTATCTACACATTCGGCAAGGGCACATACATGAACGAGATGCTCGAAGCTATCGGTGCCAAGAATGCATTCGGCGACAAGGAAGGCTGGCTTTCCATCTCCATCGAGGAAGCAATCGCAGCTAATCCTGACGTGATCCTTATGGACTGCAACTGGATGCCCGATGCAGCAGATCAGGTAAAGGCTCTACCCGGCTGGGAGAATGTCAATGCCATCAAGAACGGCGCTGTCTATGCTGTAAATGAAGACCTCTGCTCACGTCCTAACCAGCACGTTGCCGAGGCAACACTCGAGTGGGCTAAGCTCATCTATTCCGATAAGTTCAACGACTTCACCAAGACTTTTGATGACACTGCAAATGATTTCATCTCAAAGGTCTTCGGTTAATTTCCGGTTAATATCCGACGACTAACTGTTATGACTAAAAGAGGCACAGGACTAAAGATAGCAATATCGGCCGTCCTGTGCCTTTTTATATTGCTCCTGGCGATCAGGCAGGGAAGCGTATACATCTCGCTCAAAGACCTCTTCGGCATAATCGGAGGCCACATCACGGGCAAGGGCACGCCTGACGGCATTGAGCCCATGTTAGATTCCATTTTCTGGACCATCAGAATGCCCAGAGCCCTCATGGCGTTTATGGTCGGAGGCGCGCTCTCCATAAGCGGCGCGTGCATGCAGGCGCTTTTGCAGAACCCTCTGGCTTCTTCCTACACTTTGGGCGTCTCATCCGGCGCATCGCTCGGCGCGGCGCTCGTAATTATCCTTGAGATATCGATCCCTGTTCTTGCAGGATTCATGCTTCCTTTCGCAGGCTTTGTATTCGGCCTCATAACAGTCGTCGGTGCACTTATGCTGGCGTCCGCGATCGACAGGAGCGTATCTAACACGACAGTCGTCCTGATAGGTATGATCCTGTCGCTATTCGTAAACGGCATAATGAACTTCTTGTCCTCGCTCTATTCGGACAATTCCAAGCAGCTCCACCTCTGGATGATGGGCTCGTTCTCTGCAAGGAGCTGGACCCACTGCGCTATCATGCTGCCGGTATGCATCGTCGGCCTTATCTGTCTTATGCTGATGTCTCGAAAACTGGACATCATGAGCTTCGGCGACCTTCAGGCGCAGGCAATGGGTGTGGATTCGAAAAAGACCAAGATCAGCTCTATCCTTATCTGCGCGCTCCTGACCGGCGTATCAGTAGCATTTACGGGTGTCATCGGCTTCGTAGATCTTGCCGCACCACACGTCGTAAGAAAGATCTTCGGACCTTCACACAAGCTCGTGCTGCCGATGTCATTCATCTATGGCGGTGCATTTATGGCATTGTGCGATCTCATATCTAGGACTTTGTTATCACCGCGCGAGATCCCTGTAGGCGCAGTGACGGCCCTTATCGGTGCACCGTTCTTCGCCTATGTTTTCTTCGCTTCAAGGAGGAAACGCTGATGGAAATAAAGGTTAAGGATCTCAGAGTCTCATACGGCAAAACAGAAGTCTTGAAGGGCATCAATCTTACGGTAAGACCGGGCGAGAAAGTCTTCATCGGCGGCGCAAACGGCTCCGGCAAGACGACGCTCTTAAGGGCGCTGTCAGGAATAATTCCTCACCAGGGTCAGGTGCTTGTTGACGGCAAAGACGTCTCATCCATGAAGCGCAAAGAAGTTGCAAAACTCATTGCGCTTATGCCTCAGACAAGCGATATATATTTCCCATATACGGTCAATGAGACAGTGCTGCTGGGAACATATGCTTCTTCAGGAAATTCTATGTTTGGCACCGATGCAAAGGCCGCACAGTTCGCAAACAAATGCATGGAAGACTGCGATGTTCTTGACCTTAAAGACAGGCACTTAGACGAGCTCTCAGGCGGCCAGCTCCAGCGTGTTCTTCTTGCAAGGACCTTCGCGCAAGGATCCCCGTTCCTTTTCCTTGACGAACCCGGCAACAATCTTGATATCAAATACAGGGCAGAACTCTGCGACAAACTGAACTCCTGGGCAGCAGGAAAGACCGGTGATATCAATAACACCCTGGTCGCTGTTTTCCACGATCTGGAGCAGGCAAAAAGGTGCTGCACAAGAGCTGTTATGCTCAAGGACGGCCATATCATTTTCGATGGTGACATAGCTGAAGCGCTGGCACCGGAAATGCTCGTAAAAGTTTATGATTATGATGTGGCAGCATACGTGAAAGGCTGATTTTTCCATTACCCCTAATGTTTTTTATTCCCTGAATCTGTTATTGTGTAGTGGGGAGATAATAGTTTATGAACTATTCTATTTCTGATCCTGTGTAAGTAACAGATTAGAGGTGAAAAAGTATGGTCGAGATGCACGGTTGGATTACCATAAGAGAAACATACGAGGTTACTGATGAAGATAACCTTCAGACTATAGTTGATGAGATCAACCGTGATCTGGATGACTTAGAATGTTCTGAATTAAAACCCAAATGGATGAACGGAGAATGCTGTTTTCAGTGTTCGTTATACACTAATCACTGGGGTGGTAGTAACCAAGATATCCTGAATATATATTGTTTAATTGCGAAAAAGGCCATAGGCAGTTACGGCTTGTTATATGTTCATGATGATGAGTCTAAAGATGACTGCAACAATTTTGTTGTTTATAAGCTGGCACGCGGAAAAGTAGACCGGATCGCTGATACACTGTTATCACCATACATCCCGACTGTTGAGGATAGCATATGAAATTAATAGAACCTTATGAAGAGCACATTATTAGTCAACTGAACAAGGTCAGTGGTTTCAAATATGAAGATGTTTCCAGGCTTGATGAATTTCCATTGGAGATATCCCTTGAAGTTTTAATGGTATTAGTCGGATTTGCCTGTAAAGCACAGAATGATGTGCCCATAATGCTTGGCAGAGCTAATATATGCAAAATAAACAAGTCGTGGTTAGCAAAGCATCTAATTGAAGTGGCCAAATCCTGTCTTGATCTCAATGATGAATGGGAATACAGAAGATTGTTTGAATTAGTCCTTGAAGCAGTACCTGAACTTAAACAGGAAGTCGCAGATATAGGATTTAATTCTGCTGATGACGATATTAAAGAAGCTGCAGCGGATTATTTAGATCATTTGCCAAGATGGTTGGGAGAGAAACTATGATTGATGAGTTATGTGAATTAATACAAGGAGAAGATGGATTATTAGTTGAATTAAGGATGGAATTGATGTTTAACGATAAGAAATATCAAAGGATAGTTGAATTGTTAAATCTATTAATTGGAGAGTGGCGCAAAGTCGACGCTATACCTAAAAAAGCTATGCTTGCAATTGTCGATTTAATGACTGTTCTGGTTGGCAATAATAGATATCTCAGCGAGGAAGAAAGTCTAAAAGTAGAAGATGCCAGTTTAGAAATCTATGATATGCTGATGACGTTATGCGATACGGTGTAAGTGAGAAATGAATAATATTGCTGAGATTAAAAGATTAATAAAAGACATTGAACCGCATTTAGGACTTAACAATACCAGGTTAATTAACTATAACCTGATATTTAATCCCTGTGTAACTGATTCGTATTTGAAAGAACTTGAGCTTGCATATGATGTGAAGCTACCGGAAGAATACCGCGAATATCTGATTAACATCGGCAATGGAGGCAATCAACCAGCTGACGGAATGTTTACGGTAGGACAATCTCTATCAATATTGTTTAGTCAGGACTGCAAAGAAAACAAAATCGATTATAAGGATCTTACAAAGTATTATTTTGACGTTAACAGGATTGGTTATGATAATCTGCTGGACTTTTACTATGGAAGTTTTGGAAAGGATTTAGGGAAGAAATCTATAAAAACAGAGTCCGGCCTGACTACATTAGATGACTATTTTTCGGACGATGGATTATTCAGATATCAACACTTGCTGTCTGATGATGAAGCATCTTTCGTTGAACATGAATCAGCGATGAAAAGTCATATGTTAGTGTTTAGTTTTGAAGATGAGACACGGACTCAATTTGCCATTGCCCTCGATGGTGATCACAAGGATCAGGTTGTTTACTACTCATTTCAGCCGAGTTCATTCTGCTTGTCTGATAGGAATATTGTATTTACCGGGATGTCGTTTTTAGAATGGATGTATCACTTATATGAATGTTACTGTGATCCGTTCAGTATTAAGATCCAATGAGTCTTGCTTGATGGTAATAATGTAATTAGAGAGTGAAATATATGGGATGAATGGACATGGAGATTTCTATTGTTAGATTTTATGATGATAAGGATGAGAGACTAGAGTTTATGTTGAAGAACTTCGATTATATTGATGGCAATGAACTGATCGCGAAAATCATGTCAGATGAATTCGGATTTGTTCCAGCCGGCCAAATCGATGGAATCTGGTATAAGATAATCCGAATAAAAAAGAACGATTTGGTTTATGAATTGATGTGGCATGAGGATCTTGGAAATTCAATATATAGCTTGACTCAGAACGATTATGAAAACGACCTTTTAGAGTCGAGAATGAACAAAGTTGTTGAAATTCTTAATGCAAAGATATGACATATGGGAAATAGGAAAATATATACATTGACAATGTTTTCTTCATTGTTGACAGAACAACCGAGTATTACTTTTGATGGTTTGGATTTGTTAATTGGGTTGAAAGGTTATGATAATGATGACCGGTATTCTGAATGCGTGATCAGATTCGTTAAAGCTATCGGATTTGAATACTCTTTGATCGGTTTTGGGATTGTTCCGGAATCATACGATAGTATTATTGAGATAAGCAATTCCGATTGGCTGAAAAGAACAGAACAATATAACAAGGAAAAATACGATTATTACAAACCTAAGCACTATGCTCTGTTCTTAGATGATTATGGCCTCTATCAAGTCTTGGCTAATGACGTAGTGGTATCGAATGGACATAAAAATGAACAATAAAGAAACAAGCAAATACATATCATTAATCCTCAGGCATAAGCCGGATGTCATAGGAATCACGCTGGATGAGCACGGTTGGGCAAATGTGGATGAGCTGATTGCCGGGGTCTCGAAAACGCATCCTATCAACATGGATATCTTGGAACAGATCGTCGCTGAAGACGAGAAGCAGCGATACTCTTTCAATGAGGACAAGACGTTGATCAGAGCGAATCAGGGTCATTCGATACCGGTGGATGTTGAACTTGAAGAGAAAGAACCGCCGGAGATCCTTTTCCATGGCACGGGCGAAAAATATGTGGATTCTATCAATAAAAGCGGTCTGATCCCCAAATCCAGGCTATATGTTCATTTGTCTTCAAATGAAGAGACCGCATACAAAGTCGGAACAAGACATGGTAAACCTGTCATCTATAAGGTGAAGAGCAAGGAAATGTACCGGGATGGGTATAAGTTCTTCTGCTCAGTTAACGGTGTGTGGTTAACCAAGGCTGTTCCGGTGAGATATATTGAGATTAGTGGAATGTTGAGTTTTTCATAAAATGAAGATCGAAAAAAGAACTTTGCTGATTAGTGTTATTGAGGCCGTGGTAATTTCGCTGTCATTTGTTTTGGTAAATGTATATGAGAATTACGATGGATATTCAAGAAACTATTTCTATTCATGTAAAGAGAATGCTTCATTTGAATTTGATATAGAAGACACAGCAGGAACCGTATATCCTGCAGGTACTGTATTTGAAGTGCTGTATTTTAATGCAGATGGTCGATTGGCGCTTTATATCTATGATGATTCAATTCAAGCAGATAGCGATAGCTCTGCCATTGCTCTTGAATATGGCATTGATCCGTACATTCGCAGAGTAAATCCCATTGTTGATCTTAAAATTGAGGATGCTCATAACAGTGATGAATTAGCTAAGGTATTTGAGTCGCTAAAAAATAACGTTAAAAAGGAATTCCATATACATTGCTTGATAACTGTTGCTATTGGCTTACTGGTGTTTATAGTTTTTTGCGCGTTGTTTGTCCCGATCAACCATGCACTGAGAAACAAACATAAGGTTCAGTATGCAGTTTTATTGGGATTAACCATTATTTGTGTATTTCTGTCTGTCGGCTGGATAATCTATATGGGCAGAGCTTTCTGATTCTGTATTTATATTATTTATAAATTGGGGGATAATAGATTATGCATTACTCTGTTGCCCATGTTTTTTAGATTGTCAGTAGTATTCTTGTAGGCAGTGTTGATTATGAGACGCAGTAAAGTTATATCAATTTCAGTTTGTGCAACGTTTTTTATAGTCAGTACTCTAATACTATTTGTTGTGAGTTACTTGTCTAAAGCGACACCTAACATGAACGATGAGTTATTTGTTCCGGTATCTGTTAAGGAAGTGCCTGAAGAACAAGATATCGCTGTTCAGATACATCCGATTAGTGTTGTCGATCAAACATTACGCGAGAAATGCGCGGGTGAGTTCAGACTGAGTGATATCCAAAAAGGCTGGATGACGAATCTTTATGATGGAAATTGCAGACTGATCTTTGAGCTCAAAAATTCCGATTTAAAAGATTTTGTTCAAGACGATGGACAAAAGTGTTACTTTTATGCGGAAATTGTTCCTCGGAACAGACTTAATGTCTATGATGTGTTTGCTCTTATGGGAAAGCATAATTCAGTTCCGTTTTCTTCAGGTGATACTCCCAAGTATTATCCTGATTCAGTTGAATCTGCTATAGCCGGTTATTATATGAGCAGAGGTGCTGTTGCCGGTTGGGTCATCCTTAATACTTTGGTTATTGCTTCAGCGATTGTAATTGAGAGGCGCAAGAAAGATTGATGTCGCAGAAGGCTGTTCACTTGTCTTGGAGCAGCCTTTTCAATTCTATACATTCTTAAGCTAACAGATTAACTCTCTGCTTTGTGCAACTTACACCCATAAGGCAGGCTGTGAGGCGCCTAAAATAGCAAATGTAATATTACAAATATAAGAATGCGAATGATATTATTTTGCCAATAAGTACGCAAAGGTACTCAAGGAGGGGTTTAACATGGGCAAATCAAAGGCTAAGAAGAAGAGAACATTTAAGGAATTCCTCGCTGCCAAGGACATTAAGATCTCAGCAAAGACATACTTTGTTGATGCAATGGGCGGTATGGCGCAGGGACTTTTCGCTTCGCTTCTTATCGGAACTATTCTTTCGACATTGGCAAAATATCTCGGAATGGTGGATTTTTATCCGATCGTAAAGTTCGCACATTATCTTGCTGAAGCAGGCAAGCTTGCATCAGCTGCCACTGGCGCTGCTATCGGTGTAGGAATCGCTGTTGCATTAAAGGCACCTATGCTCGTTATGGCATGTGCAGCAGCAGTCGGAACATTCGCTAATGCATATCCCGGAAAGCCCTATGCGGCAGGCCCTTTGGGAGTATTCATTGCGGTAATCGTTGCTGTTGAATTCGGCAAGTTCGTCTCCAAGGAGACCAAGGTAGATATTCTCGTAACACCTATAGTTACACTGGGCATCGGTTCGCTCGTGGCATATCTTACATGTCCTGCAGTTGCAGTCGTAATGAACTGGCTCGGTGAATTCATCAATACAACAACACAGCTCCATCCGTTCGTCATGGGCATCATCGTATCCGTTGTCGTAGGTATCATCCTCACACTTCCTATCTCTTCTGCAGCTATCTGCGCTTCTATCGGTATCGCAGGTATCGCAGGCGGCGCTGCTCTTGCAGGGTGCTGTGCTCAGATGGTCGGCTTCGCTGTCGCATCTTACAGAGAGAATAAGTGGGGCGGAATCGTTTCGCAGGGCCTCGGCACATCAATGCTCCAGATGCCTAACATCGTCGTTCACCCTCAGATCTGGATCCCTGCAACTCTCGCTTCCGCGATCACAGGCCCTATGGCTACCATGATCTTCAAGCTCGAGTGCAACGGTGTTGCAGCAGGCATGGGTACATGCGGTCTCGTAGGTCCTATCGGATGCTTCTCAGCTATGTCTGAGTCCGGCACACTTAACTGGTATGCATGGCTCGGCATGTTCTGCATCTGCATTTTCACACCTGCAGTGCTCTCTTTGCTCTTCAGCGAGATCATGAGAAAGCTCGGATGGATCAAGGAAGGCTACATGAAGCTCCAAGGCTGATTTTCCGCATATTTGCGGGTTATTTAGGACGAAAATGCTTTGAAAATCGAATTGTTGATTTGGTATATTTTCGCCCAAAGTTTACCCAAAAGATAAGGGCAATTTGACACCATTGGAATTTGATGAAATCGAATATAATGCTTACAAGGGAACTTTAATAGGAACCCTCGACATTTAAGTTAGTTTTAAATGTTTTTTGTTTCTCATAGGCGCGGCTTCCGGTTAGGGAGCCGCGTTTGCATTTTCTATTTTTTTCGAAGCCAACAGCAATAGAAATTCGCAACGCATGGAATCGTACCTTTTTTACCCCCCAAAACGTACGATCTGAGGCGTTGCTCTGTGCAACGGGAAAAATCGTATTCTTTTCGAGGCTGAAAACGTACGATTTAAGGCTTTGCAATTTCCCGGTAAAAACACGGCGAGGGTAATTACAGTAATACTTCATTGTTAACTTGAGCTGATCCTTGTCTGACCGGGCCGGGACAACACGCATTTTCAAAATTTTCCATTCTGTGGTAAAAGTAGCATAGAACAACTACCAAACGTATAGGTTTATCAAGCGCGAAAATAAGGAGGGCTGATTATGCCACCCGGAGGAAGAATGGGCGGCCCGATGGGCGGGCAGTACCTGACAGAAGAAGAGAAGAAGAACCAGCCTAAGGTAACGCCTGAACTGTTAAAGCGCGTTTTCTCATATCTGAAGCCTTACACGAAGCAGCTGATCTTAGTGCTCATATGCATAATAGTATCGTCGTTTTTCTCGCTCCTGCCTTCGATCCTGACGGGCAAGATATTAGATGAAGGCCTGCTTAAAAAGGACTTCAAAGCTCTCGTTTTTTACATTGCACTGTCCCTTGCAGTGACGCTCGTGGCAAGCCTTATCGGGGTCGCCGAGACATACATAAATACGTGGATCGCGCAGCACATTACGTTCGACATGAGGAACCAGATGTACTCGCACCTGCAGAAGATGAGCCAGAAGTTCTTTACGAGCAATAACCAGGGCGACATCATTACCAGAATGACAAGTGACATCGACGGTGTTAAGGCTGTCGTAACGAACACTTTCAGCAGCATCCTGTCGAATTCAATAACGCTCATAATCGCCATGATCGCGATGTTCCAGAAGAACTGGATCCTGGCTCTCGTGGGCATCGTTATCGTACCGATCTTTACCGTTCCGACGAGGAAAGCCGGCAAGCAGAGATGGAAGCTTACCAACGAATCACAGCAGGTAAATGATGAGGTCAACGGCATCTTAAATGAGACTCTGTCCGTAAGCGGCCAGCTCCTTGTAAAGCTCTTCGGCAAAGAGAAATATGAATATGACAGATACGAGAAAGCCAACCGCAAGATGATCGGCCTCAACATCAAGGAGAGCATGGCAGGCCGCTGGTTCAGAGTCGTTCTTACGACATTTACGAGCGTCGGCCCTATGCTGATCTATCTTGCAGGCGGCATCCTCATGATGAAGTACGATTCTGACCTTACGATCGGTGACATCACGGTCCTCGTATCACTCCTCGGCAGGATGTACATGCCGGTCAACAGCCTCCTTAATATCCAGGTCGAGTGGATCAGGTCGATGGCACTGTTCAAGCGTATCTTCGACTACTTCGACATACCAGTTGATATTAAGAATGCAGACGATGCGGTGAAGCCGGAGACGGTTACGGGAGATGTTGTTTTCGAGCACGTGGAATTCTCTTACGATGAATCGAAAAAGATATTAAAGGACATCAACTTCACGCTGAATGCGGGCAAGAGCATCGCGATCGTCGGACCTTCGGGCTCCGGAAAGAGCACCATCGTAAATCTCATTCCGAGACTCTACGATGTGGATGCGGGCTCTGTTACTTTCGACGGCATCGACGTGCGCAAATTAGACCTGACCTTCTTAAGGAACCAGGTCGGCGTCGTGTCGCAGGAGACTTATCTCTTCAACGGTACGATCAGGGAGAACCTGCTCTACGCCAAGCCTGACGCGACTGAAGAAGAGATGGTCGATGCCTTGAAGAAAGCAAATATCTGGGACTTCGTCGAGAAGCAGGAGAAGGGCCTTGATACTGAAGTCGGCAACCGCGGCCTTAAGCTCTCGGGCGGCGAGAAGCAGCGTATCTCGATCGCACGAATCATTCTCAAAGATCCTACGATCTTTATCTTCGATGAGGCTACGTCGGCGCTTGATTCGATCTCCGAGAAGAAGATCCAGGACGCGATAGATCCGATCATAAAGAGCAAGACGAGCATCCTCATCGCGCACAGGTTGTCCACGATCCTTGCGGCCGATGAGATCCTGGTCGTTAAGGACGGCACGATCGCCGAGCGCGGCACCCACAAGGAGCTCCTGGGCAAAGAAGGCGTATATAGGGAACTTTATGAGACACAGTTCTCAAAGGCTCTCATGGAGGAAGACACCGTGTCAGAACTCGAGAAATATATCTGGGGTGTCCAGCCCGGTGACGAGCCGCACGAGGACGAGTAACCGTTGAGCAGCCGCCTGACGGTCATCCGGCATCCAGAAACTATGCAAAATCCCTAAGGAAAATTCACCGAGAGCCCCCGATTCGTACAAATGACGAGGGGGCTCTTTAATTCAAACCTCAAAAATATAGTATAATTTCTTTTTGGGTAACCCCCAGAAAATGAGGATAGAAATATAAAATGACAAAACCATATTCAGTAACCGCTGAACAGATCGCACAAGAAATAGACACAGACCTGGTCAGAGGTCTTACTTCGGACGAGGCATCTTTAAGATATGCCAAGAACGGTCCTAACTCTTTAGGTGAAGAAAAGAAGACACCGCTCTGGAAGAGATTCCTGCAGCAGTTCGCAGACGCGATGGTAATCATCCTTATCGCAGCAGCTGCACTCTCTGCATACATGGCCTTTAAGAGCGGCGGCGGATTCGAAGAGTGGATCGACGTTATCGTCATCCTTGCTATCGTAATCCTTAACGCCTGCCTCGGTGTTTACCAGGAAGGTAAAGCCGATCAGGCTCTTGCAGCTCTTAAGAAGATGAGCTCACCCCAGACAAAGGTCATCCGTGACGGCAAGCTCCACATGGTTGATTCCGAGAATGTCGTAGTCGGTGACGTCATCGCTATCGACGCCGGCGACTCGATCTCGGCAGACATGAGACTTATCGAATCAAGCTCTCTGAAGGCTGAGGAAGCATCCCTTACAGGTGAGGCAGTAGCAGTCGAGAAAGACGCTTCTGTTGTCCTTCCTGAAGACTGCACGCTTGGTGACCGCAAGAACATGCTCTACATGGGTACTGCAGTTACTTACGGAAGAGCCAAGGGTGTCGTTGTTGCAACGGCAAGGGATACCGAGCTCGGTAAGATCGCTACAAAGCTTACGACAATGGAAGACGAGGAGACACCTCTCCAGAGGAGCTTAAATAAGCTCGGCAAGATCCTTGCTGTCGTCTGCATCCTTGTATGCATCATAGTTCTTCTCGTTGATATCTTCGTTCAGAAGCAGCCTTGGGAAGACGCTCTCATGACAGCCGTATCACTTGCTGTCGCAGCTATCCCTGAAGGTCTTGCTGCAGTCGTAACGATCGTCCTTTCGATCGGTATGACAAAGATGGCAGAGAACAACGCTATCGTAAAAAGACTCCTTGCAGTTGAGACTCTTGGATGCGTAGACGTTATCTGCTCCGATAAGACAGGTACACTCACACAGAACCAGATGACCGTTAAGGTCCTCTTTGACGGTGAGAAGAAATACAACGTTGAAGGCGGCGGATATGCTCCTGTCGGCAACATCGTCGACGAAGGCGGCAAGCCCGTCAAGATCGAAGGCGACCTCAGGGCACTTATCCTTTCTTCCGTTCTCTGTAATGACGCTTCTATCGTCAAGGAGAGCGAGAAGGATTATTCCTGCATCGGCGACCCTACAGAGGGCGCGCTCACGACTCTCGGCATGAAGGCAAGAATGCTCCGCGAGGAGACCATGCACACATATCCCAGAGAGACAGAGCTTCCTTTCGACTCTGACCGTAAGATGATGACCACATACCACTCCGGTATCGAAGAAGGCAAGTGGATCAGCTTCACAAAGGGCGCTCCGGACATCGTTATCTCACGCTGCTCTTCGATCCTCACACCCCGCGGTGTTGAGAAGATGACAGATGAGAAGCGCGCTGAGATCCGTGAGGTCAACCACAACTACGCTATCCAGGCTATCCGTGTCCTCGCTTTTGCTACCAAGGAGCACGGTGACGGATCCAAGGCAACCTTCGCAGACGAAGAGAATATGACATTCTTAGGCCTCATCGGCATGATCGACCCTGCACGTAAGGAAGCCAAGGACGCTATCGCAGTATGTAAGGAAGCAGGCATCAGAGCCGTCATGATCACAGGCGACTTCAAGGATTCCGCAGTTGCCATTTCCGACAATCTCGAAATGCGCGACGAGAAGCACATGGATGCTTATTCCGGCGAAGAACTCGACAAGATGAGCGACGAAGACCTCCTCGAAGTAGTAGAGAAGACAAGCGTTTATGCCCGTGTATCTCCTGAGCACAAGGTCCGCATCGTCTCAGCTCTCAAGAAAAATGACCACATCGCTTCAATGACAGGCGACGGTGTTAACGATGCCATGGCCTTGAAGTCCGCAGATATCGGTGTCGCAATGGGCATCACAGGCACGGATGTTTCCAAGAACTCGGCTGACATGATCCTGATGGACGATAATTTCGCGACCATCGTAAAGGCTGTCGAGCAGGGCAGAACGATCTACTCCAACATCAGAAAGTTCGTAGGATTCCTCCTCTCATGCAACGTAGGCGAGATCCTCGTAATCTTCCTGCTCTCACTTGTCCCGAAGACACTGGTACCCGGCATCGCAGCACCTTTGACCGCGATCCAGCTCCTGTGGCTCAACCTCATCACTGACTCGTTCCCGGCTCTCGCTCTTGGCCGCGAAAAGGCCGAGCCCGGCATCATGAAGGTCCCGCCGAGATCAAAGCACGAGCCCATCATCAACAAGTCCATGATGCGCCACATCGCAATGCAGTCCATCGGTTTGTTCGTAGCAGTAGCAACATCATTCATCGTTGCCCTCATGATGACGAACAACGGAAGCACGTTCTTCTTCTCCGGCGCGCTGGCTGAAATCGGCGTTAAGGGCGTCCATCCGATCGACATCGCACGTACGGTAGCTTTCGCAACACTGATCCTCGCTGAGCTCTTCAGAGCATTTGCCGCAAGATCCGAGAGCATCTCCGTATTCAAGCTCGGACTCTTCTCCAACAAGATGATGAACATCGCCGTAGGAATCTCACTCGTATTGCTCGTTGCAGTCATCTACATCCCGGGCGTTAATACGATCTTCAACAACGTGGCACTTAACCCCATGGCATGGCTCATTATCCTGCCTCTGGCGATCGTCCCGTTTGCCGTAAGCGAGATATCCAAGCTCATTAAGGGCGCAAAGAAGTAAATTATGTGATCATTGCCGTTTTCCCCTCGGAAAATGGCAATAATTGCAGTTTGCATAAGTAAAAGCCATGTGTTATTATTCATAGGCTTAACTATTAAAGGGGGCATAGAACAGATGACAACTTTGAATATCGTTCTTACTGTTATAGATATAATCCTGGCAATTGCCATCATCATTCTCTTCCTCGTTCAGGAAGGTAATGACCAGGGTATCGGTGTAGTCGCAGGCGGTTCTTCCGACTCATACTACAACAAGGCTAAGGGCAGAACATTGGAAGAGCAGCTCAAGACATGGACAGTTATCTGCTGCGTTTTGTTCGCAATCGTTTCTGTCGTTCTCTACCTTTCCATGGTAAAGGCTTGGTAAGGACCTTAAGAACTTGAACTTCAAAGCCGTCTCTGACCGAGGCGGCTTTTTTATGTTATGCGCGGTTGATTTTTTTCGAGCCCTCCGCATGAGCTCTATCTCAAATGCTCGAAAAAAAGGCGTTTAAGATAGAAAATCGCCTTTTTCTATCTTTTTTGATGAAAAAAAGGCCGTTTGAGATAGCGAGCGGGTTGCTCGCGGTGGCGGAAGGGCAATATAAATCCTGCCGTAAACTTTAAGGCCCGCCGCCGCAAACATGTAGTAAGATATAGAAAATGAAAAGAGGAATTAAGAGATGGAAAACAAGAAGAACAGATCAGGCTTCGCTGAAAGAATGAGCGAGAGCCAGCATAAGAGAAACAGAGTGATCAAGGCGAAGGAGGCAGCACCGGCGCTTCCTGAGACTTTGGCTGACCAGGCACCGAGAGGCCCGCTGCAGGTTAAGAACCAGGTCATCGGCATATTGAGGCAGACACCGACGGGCGCTGCCGTTATTCCCGATCCTTCGTTCAGGAGCACGGACTACGGCGCTATCGAGATCGACAAGAATCACTTGAACGGCGCGCCTTTCAACATGGTCGTCGTTTGCGAGGTCCTAAATCCCAACGGTGACAAGGGCGACCTTAGAGGCACCATCACTGAGGTGCTGGGCGACTACGGCAACAACGACGTAAGGATGATGACCGTCTTAAGGCAGTTTGGCCTGTCGCAGACTTTCCCTGAGAAGGTGCTGAAGGAAGTCGAGCCGCTGCCGGTAAACCCTGATCCTGAAGTTATCATCAAGGAATTGGCAGGCGGCAGGCGCGATAAGCGTGACCTTCTAACGATCACGATCGATGGCGAGGACGCCAAGGACCTGGACGACGCGATCTCCATTGAGAAGCTTAAGAACGGCAATTTCAAGCTCTATGTACATATCGCTGACGTATCGAATTATGTCAGGGAAGGCACGATGCTCGACGCTGAGGCCTTCTCGAGAGCGACATCAGTATATCTGGTCGACAGGGTAATTCCGATGCTCCCGCCGAAGCTTAGTAACGGTCTTTGCAGCCTTAATCCGAATGTCGACAGGCTTGCCATGACCGCAGAGATGCTGGTTGACCGTGAGGGTGGCATCTACGGCGGTGAGGTCTATGAGAGCGTCATTAAGTCCGACAGGAGAATGAGCTATACAGAGTGCTACAGGATCTTAACTGATCCTCAGCCGGGCGATGAGGATGAGTACGGCGAGATCGTTCCGATGCTCATTAAGATGAAGGAACTTGCTGAGATCTTAAAGTCCATGCGTGAGAGAAGGGGTGCGATCGGATTTGAGATGCCTGAGACAAAGGTAATCTTGAATGACGACGGCACTGTTAAGGACATCATGCCTTATCCGATCAACTTCACGAACGGCATCATCGAATCGTTTATGATCTGCGCGAACGAGTTCATCGCCAAGAAGTTCTTTGACCTGAAGTACCCGTTTGTTTACCGTGTCCATGAAGATCCCGATCCGATCAAGATCGCAAGATTCTCTAATATCGCAAGGTATTTCGGAGCTTCGGGAAGGCTCTTTGGCAGGATAAAGCCTCTGGATGTACAGAGATTCATGGATACGATCGGCGATAAGACCGCACTACCGGCATTAAATGAGCTCCTGTTAAGGTCGATGGCTAAGGCGAGATACTGCTCTGACAACCTGGGCCACTTCGGTCTGGCATCCAAGTACTACTGCCATTTCACGTCACCTATCAGACGTTATCCTGACCTTTATATCCACAGGATAATCAAGAGCTATCTGCACGGCGAGAATTCGAGGAGCCATTTCGCGGGTCTGGTCGACAACGCTGCAGAGCACTCTTCTGACATGGAGCGCAATGCGGTCGACGCTGAGCGCGCATCAGACGATATCAAGATCTGCGAATACATGGCAGATAAGATCGGTGAGCATTATGACGGCGTCATCTCATCGATCATCGATGCCGGTGTTTTCGTAAGGCTCGAAAACACTGTCGAAGGATTCGTTCCTTTCAGAACACTAAGAGACCACTATTTCTTCGATGACAGATCATACAGGGCGATCGGTGCCCACGGCGGCAAGATATTGTCGATCGGAATGCCTGTTACGATCGTGGTCGAGAAGGTCGACACTGAAGAGAACAAGATCGACTTCTCTTTCGAGTACGGATTCGAAGAAGAGCGCAATGAGAGAGGCGGCGGAAGACCTCCCGTCAAGAAGGGCAGGAAGGGAAAGCCGAGCGCTTCCAAGGTAAGAAAAGGCGCGTCAAAGAGCCGCGCGCAGGCACCTGCAAGAAAGCCTTCCGGCACCGGCGGATTTGTCGGCAAGCCCAGAAAGGGCAGAACGGGCAGGGGACCTGCAAGAGGAAGACGCTGATTTTCGGCATTTTATCAATGAGATCAAGTTGACAATGGGCGAGGCAATGATGTACTATTGCCTCGTTAATTGCGATGACGGAGACCCTAGTAGTCGTGGTAAGTCGCCTTCAGAGAGCTTTGTCCCCGGGCTGAAAGACAAGCGGAAAGAGGCCATTGACGAATAACAACTCCAGCAGCATACCGGTATAAAGAGATTTCGCGTATATAGCGAAGTAAATCAGGTGGCACCGCGGACATGTTTTGTTCGTCCTGAACTTAAAGGAGATTTAAGTTCGGGGCGTTTTTTGTTTCCCCGAAGAAAGGAATTGAATATGGCTAACCAGTACAGAGACAGGATCATCAGCTCACTGTCCGAGAAGGACGTAGGTCAGGAATTAAGAGTTTGCGGCTGGATCGAGAACATCAGAGATCACGGCGGCGTATCTTTCATTGACTTGAGAGATATGTACGGCACGTTGCAGGTCGTTATGCGTGACACATCACTTCTTGACGGCCTTGTTAAGGAAGAATGCATCTCCATTCAGGGCAAGATCGAGCACAGGGACGAAGAGACTTATAACCCCAAGATCGCTACAGGTACGATCGAGCTTGAAGCTCACAAGGTTGACGTTCTCGGTAAGGTCTACAGCCAGCTTCCTTTCGAGATCATGACATCAAAGGAGATCAGAGAGGACGTAAGACTCAAGTACCGTTATCTTGACCTCCGTAACCAGAAGGTCAAGGACAATATCATCTTCAGATCCAATGTAATCGCGTTCTTAAGACAGAAGATGACAGAGATGGGCTTTTTGGAGATCCAGACACCTATCCTTACTTCATCTTCACCTGAGGGCGCAAGAGACTACATCGTTCCTTCAAGAAAGTGGAAGGGCAAGTTCTATGCTTTGCCGCAGGCACCTCAGCAGTTCAAGCAGCTCCTGATGGTCTCAGGATTCGATAAGTATTTCCAGATCGCGCCCTGCTTCAGAGATGAGGATGCAAGAGCAGACAGATCCCCCGGAGAGTTCTACCAGTTAGACTTTGAGATGAGCTTTGCAACACAGGAAGACGTATTCAGAGCAGGTGAGGAAGTCCTCACGGCAACATTCGAGAAGTTTGCACCTGAGGGCGCAGTCGTAACACCCGCACCTTATCCGGTCATCTCATACAAGCAGGCTATGGAGGAGTTCGGTTCCGACAAGCCCGACTTAAGGAACCCGCTTCGCATAAAGGATGTTACAGAGTTCTTCTCAAGATGCACATTCAAGGCTTTCCACGGAAAGACCGTACGTGCGATCAACGTTCACGCAAAGCTCTCCAAGGGCCAGCACGAGAAGATGTTAAAGTTCGCGCAGGACGACCTCGGAATGGGCGGCTTAGGCTACCTCGAAGTCCTCGAAGACATGAGCTACAAGGGACCTATCGACAAGTTCATCCCTGATGACATGAAGGCTGAACTCAAAGAACTCGCAGGCCTTGAAGCAGGCGATACGATCTTCTTCATCGCTGATAATGAGGCACGTGCTAACGAGTGCGCAGGCAAGATCAGAAATGAGCTGGGCGCACGTCTCGACCTCATCGAGAAGAACGCTTTCAGATTCTGCTTCGTCAACGACTTCCCGATGTATGAATGGGATAATGAGACTAAGAAGTACATCTTCACTCACAATCCTTTCTCCATGCCCCAGGGCGGCCTTGAAGCACTCAACACAAAGAAGCCCGAAGAGATCCTCGCTTACCAGTACGACATCGTATGCAACGGTATAGAGCTCTCATCCGGCGCTGTTAGAAACCACGACCTTGAGATCATGAAGAAGGCCTTTGAGATCGCAGGATACTCCGAAGAAGAGCTCAAGACCAAGTTCGGCGCGCTCTACAGCGCATTCCAGTTCGGCGCTCCGCCGCACGCAGGAATGGCTCCGGGCGTTGACCGTATGATCATGATCCTCCGCGGCGAAGAGAACATCAGAGAAGTCATCGCATTCCCTATGAACGGCAATGCTCAGGATCTCCTCTGCGGCGCTCCGGGCGAAGTAACAGAGCAGCAGCTCCGTGAAACACACATCAAGATCAGACAGTAATGAAAGTATATTTCCTTACATTAGGATGCAGAGTCAATCAATATGAGACAGATGCCGCAAGGCGTCTGTTTCTTGATAATGGGCACGAAAATGTCGACTCGCCCGAGGAGGCAGATGTCTGCATCGTCAACACCTGTTCGGTAACAGGTGAAGCCGACCGTAAGTCATCCCAGATGTTAAGGAGAATGGCCAAGAATAACCCTGATGCTGTCATCGTTGCGATGGGATGCGCTTCGGAGCTTAAGAACGGTGAAGTGCCTGCTGATATCGTGATCGGTACAAGGGACAAGAACACTGTGGTTGCAAGGGTAGAGGAGTTTTTCGCGCACCGCGGAAAGGAACTTACCCACAGTGCGTCCCACGTAAGACCTGAAGTCAGCAAGAAGGACGAATACCACGACTTCGGCACAGTCTTATCGCCTGAAGGCACAAGAGCCTTTATCAAGGTCGAGGACGGCTGCAACAATTTCTGCACATTCTGCGTTATCCCTTACGCCAGAGGAAGAGTCGTAAGCAGGAGCGAAGAGTCATGCCTGAAAGAAGCCGAATTCCTTGTATCAAGCGGTTTTAAGGAGATCATCGTATCAGGCATCCACCTCTGTTCCTACGGCAAGGACCTGGGCAAAGACATCCTGTCACTCTTAGAGCTCCTTAAGAAGATCGATTCCATAGAAGGGCTTCAGAGATTAAGGCTCGGTTCACTTGAGCCCAAGTCCATGACGCCTGAATTTATTAGCGGCCTTAAGGAACTTAAGCATTTGTGCCCGCACTTCCATCTCTCGCTCCAGTCAGGATCGGATACTGTCTTAAAGCGCATGAACAGGAAATACACCACGGCTGAATATGAGGACAGGGTAAAGGCCTTAAGGACCGAATTCCCTGACATGTCGCTTACGACAGACATTATCACGGGCTTTCCCGGTGAGACCGAAGAGGAATTTGCCGAGACGATCGAATATGCAAAGAAGCTCATGTTTGCGAAGATCCATGTTTTCCCGTACTCGGAAAGGGAAGGAACGAAGGCAGCTGATATGCCCCAGATGGACATGAGCATCCGCAAGGCCCGCGCAAAGAGGCTTATCGAAGTCTCTGATGAACTCTCTTCCGCGTTTGCTTCTTCCATGGCCGGCAAAGAAACGGAGATACTCATAGAGAAGATCGAAGAGAAGGACGGCAGGACCATAGCTGAAGGCTATACCGGGAACTATGTCAGAGCTTTTGCTGAAGTCGAAAAGGATAAGTTCTCGCGTGGCGATATCGTCAAAGGAACTGTCGTAAGGGCAGAAAAGGAAAATATTTTTGTCATCTTTGGGTGATTTCTTGTTTTAATCGAGCGATTTTTTGCTAATTTGTTAAGAATTGTGATTTCATTGTGAACTCTAAACGATATTTGATGTATAATCTTATGGTTAAGAACTTGTAATTTTAACCAAAAAAAGTGAAATTCGAATTTGGAGGACACTAGAGTGAAGAAATTTACAAAAGCTATCGCTGCATTTTGTGCAATGGCCATGATCTTCGGCACTTTCTCTGCTTCTGTTTTTGCTGAGGAGATTGAACCTCAGACAGAACCGACTGTTGAAGCCGCAGAAGAGAACGGCAGTGAGAATCAGGATGATGATCAGGATCTGAATGATAATCAGAATGAGGATCAGGGATCTAATACTGATGGCAGTGTTTCTGATGATACAAATAAAGATGCTGATGGTGAGACTGATGAAGACACCACTTCAGAAGAGGGCCAGGAAAATCCGGCTGATGTTACCGGGACTGATGATACTGCTACAACGGAACCTGAAGATCCCACTGTAGGTGGTTCTGAAGTGCCGGCTAATGCTGAATCAACCAAAAAACTGCTTTCAGGAACTAGATCCGGAGGCGTTGTTGAAGTTGATCAGACCTGGATCTACGGTAACGATGGCTTTTTGCCTTATTCAACTGGCAGCTATAAGTTGGTCAGCGACATTTCAGTTGCTAAATCCACAAAGGTCGAAACCAGCGATCAGAACATTACGATCGATCTTAATGGACATACGATCACTTATACAGGAACTGAGAGTATGTATGTATTAGGAAGGATCAGAGGAACATCAGGTGATAATCAGAGTACATCATCTCAGTCTCCAATTAACTGGGCTGATTGCGCCACAGGTATTGTTTTGACAATTAACGGTACAGGTACTATTACTGGTGCGGGAACTACAGGAAAAGGTTCCAAGGATTACTGGGTCAATGGAACCGGTGTAGGTGTGGATTCAACTACCGGCAGAGGCGGTTGTGTCCTTATTGAACTCGGAAGCAAGATGATCCTCAATGGCGGTACTATTACTGATTTTGAAGCCAATGATGAAGGCGGTGCTATATGTGCATCAAATGGTTCTGAGTTCATAATGAATGGTGGTACCATCACCAATTGCAAAGCAAATAAAGGTGGCGGTGCTATATCAGGACAATGTTCAAGCAAGCAGCAAGGTCCACAAGGCGAGGACATATGCGCAGACGTTACTATTTCCGGCGGTACTATCAGCAATAACTATGCCGGACAGCTCGGTGGCGGCGTCAGGATCAACAGATGTAATTTATACCTTTCAGGTGGAACTATCACGAATAACAATGTTGGCAGAGATGATGGCGCAAATGGCGGCGGCGGTATCGAGATCTATAAGTGGGATTATGATAATGTTGTAGAAATAAGCGGTTCGCCTAAGGTATTTGGAAATAAGTGCAAAGGAAATGAGGATGTCAACAAGGCTAATTTCTATCTCAATTCAGGTATCGTAATCAATCTGGCTGGCGATTTAGGTTCTGCTGCTGATATTCATATTGGTGTTCAGAGTACAGCTGAGATAGTAACGGTTGTTAATACGAATGGTAAATCCTTTGATATTGACAACTTCAAGAGTGATATCAGTTCTAAAATAGTTCATTATGACGGAAGCTCAACGATCGTTTTAAAGCCCGATACCGATCCTAAGGTAGCAGGCTATGTTATCGGAATCGGCGGAGAGATCTATTTCAAGACATATGTTGATTTTGCTTCAGCAGCACAGTCAGATGTAGCTATAAGTTATTCTTATGTTTACAACAAGAATGGCACAGAGACAACAATCAGCAAGGATGTCACATCTTATGCAAGTGATGCTAAAGGTGATTATTTCGTTATCCCTGTAGAGTCAGCGTGCATGACAGCAGAAATTACGATAACGCTTACTTATGACAACCGTAATACTGATTATGAGACGACAGTTGAAGAAGTTGCAAATTCTTCAGTAGCAATAGATTCTTCATATGCAGATCTTGTTAAGGCACTTCTTACATATGGCGGATATGCACAGAAACAGCTGAAGATAAACACAGACAAGCTTCCTGTTGTATCAGGTGTTGATTTCGATACAGCTCCTGATTATGGTTTAACAACAGCAACATATTCACCTGCTTCAGATCCTGATTCAGCATTTAAGGGCGGAAACGTATCCTTCCTTTCCAAGACTGAAGTCAAGTTCAGATTCTTAAAGTCAGCGTTAGGAGATACTGCCCCTGCCATGACGGTAACATATGCCGGCGGCACAAAGACTGTTCAGGGCGAAGTCAGCGGAAACTATGTTATCTATACGATAAAGGGTGCTGATGAGGCAGGCTTTGTAGCATCACGTTACAATGAGAGTTTCAGCTTCTCCGTAGGCAGTGTAAGTGGTGAATATTCCATTTATACATACCTCCAGGTTATTAACGGTACAGGTTCTCAGCCTATGAAGAATTTGGCGCAGGCATATTACAATTTTGCAAAAGAAGCAGCTAAAATTGCATAAGTGAGGAGAATAGTAATGGAAAAGACCAATTATGAAGAGTGCGAGATCGAAGTAATCTTCTTCGAAGGCAAAGATGTTATTTGCGATAGTTGTAATTTCGACGGCGAATGGACATAACAGCCTCTGAAGATCCTCAGCTCTAAAGACTTACAAGACCTCTCCGGCTAAGCCGGGGAGGTCTTTTTTGAGAACTTGGAATGTTTATACCCACCTTTAATGCCAGTTAAGGATTGTTGCTGAAATGTTGCTTCCTCTGTCCGCTTAGAAGGCAACAAATAAGGCAACATTGGCCATGTTGCTCTCTATGTTGCTCTTTTTGTCCGCTTAGAAGGCAACAAATCCTTAACTGTGGGTTCAGGCGGCCCCGGCGAGGCGGCACCAAGGATTCACGCAGCCCGAGCCCTGTAATGGGACATTTTCGTGAGATATTAATCAAATCTTAATTATTTTTGCTAAGATGTGTGTTAGAATGAAAACACCGAAGATTACTTCGTTTGGAGGTTTCTGTGGACAGCAACACAGCAAAATTCGACTTATCAGGTGACAGAACGGCTGATGTACATGCACTCATGTCGTATGTTTTGAGCGCGCTTAAGGAGAAGGGCTATAACCCGATCAATCAGCTCGTCGGATACTTTATTTCCGGCGATCCTACGTATATCACCAACTATAAGGGAGCCAGGGGTCTCATCAAGCGTATTGACCGTGATGAGCTTTTGGAGGTAATCATCAACGATTATTGCTCCAGACTGTAAAAGAGTATAAGATACCGGTATTAAGCGGTAGTGGCGGCTTATGCCGCCTTATTTTTTGAAAGGAAACGTGAATTTATGGGCAAAGCACCCGGCAGAGTAATGGGGATTGATTTCGGAATGAGGCATATCGGCGTTGCCGTATCCGATGAGTTGAGAGTGATAGCAAGGGGAATCGAGACCGTCAACTGGAACGGCGAGGACCCTGAGTGGGCGTTAAACAGGATCTGCGAGATCATAAAGGAGATGGAGGTCAACGCCATCGTGCTCGGAATGCCCGCAAGGACCGACGGCACGAGATCTGCCACACAGGACAAGGCGGAGGCTTTTGGAGCGGAACTTGCCAAGAGGTGCGGCATTGAGCCTGTCTATAAGGACGAGCGCTTTACGACGGTCCTTGCATCCAGATATCTTCACGAGAACAACATCAAGGCCAAGAAGCAGAAGAAGGTCATAGACCAGGTGGCGGCGGAGATAATCCTTCAGGATTACCTTAATATGCTATAATTAAATATTAGAGTTTCAGCTAATATCAAAAGACGAATAAACAAGGAGAAATAACATGGCAGATAATATGAACGGACCTAAGGATGAGCTTATCGACGCAATCGCACAGCTTGACGACGAGGGCGACAGAGTCATCGAACTTAAGGACGAGGAGACTGGCGAGGTTACAAAGGCCGTTGTAGAGAGCACATTCCTCTTTAACGGTTCCACATATGTTGTCCTGATCGTTGATACGGACGAGAAGGATGAGGAAGGCGAACTGATCTCAGCTTACGTGATCATGCGCTTCGTAGACAAGGACGGAGAAGTCCTTCTTGAGAACCTTCCCGAGAAAGAGGAAGAGGTAATCTACGATTATTACGACAAGCTCTGCGACGAGCTTTACGGCGACGATGAAGAATCAGAAGACTAATAACAGGCCGGCAGGAATAAAGAAGAAGATCGCCCTGGAGAAGGACCGCAAGGCTAAGCTTGCGGGCGAGCATCTCAAGGAGAGCAGGGGCGACGAGCTTCTCGTGATGCGCGATCCTTATTCCAAGAAGGATTACTACATGTCGCGCATAGATGCATTCACGCTTCAGAAGACCGAGTATGTAGTCATGTATAACTATGTGCCTGATGACGGGAGTCACGCAAAGCCCGAGCTCGTCATAATGCGTACGGCGATAGGCGAGAACGGGGACCGTGTCTATTATTCGATCAAGGATCCCGAAGAGCTCGAAAAGGCTTTCGTTTACTTCATGAGAAGGTATTACGGCGCTCAGGCACCTGAGACCAGAGCCAGGAACGGAGTATCATCCGGAGATCAGAAATAACGATGGGTTTAGGGAAGCAAATCCTTAGCAAACTTGGAGCAATTGGAAAAGCATTAGTCTGGTTGCTCTATTTCATTTGTGCGGATGGTGCGATCTACTATTCTTTCGCGTTCTTCGGAATCGACCGCAACGTCTATAAGGGCATCTATACACTGATCAGCAGCACCGTTGTTTTCATTACGATGCTGGTGATATCCAAGCTCCTCTCGATGAAGAAAGAACCTCTGATCAAGATCAGGAAGTTAGAGCCCGGGCAGGTGATATCGCTCGTGGTGATAGCTCTCGGAATGTTAGGCTTTGTAACCCTCTACATCATTGTTGCAGGCAGGATCGCGGATTATCTTGAATCTATGAAGAATGCGATGGAGGAATACCGCGACAGCGTCGACAGGTTTTCTGACACGCCACAGGTCGTGGTCCCTGCCTGGGATACCGTCATTTATGTACTGACGCTTTGCTTTGTTATCCCCGTAACCGAAGAGATCACTTTCAGAGGCGTCATCTTCGGTCAGCTTCGAAGATCATTCGGACCGTGGGTATCGGTATTCATCAGCGCGCTTATCTTCGGCGTCATGCACGGAATCTCAGTCCATATCGGATATGCTATAGCCTGCGGTATCATCATAGCGGCATGCTATCATATGACAGACAGCATCCTGGCGCCGATCCTGCTCCACAGCATCTTTAACATCTTCGGATCGGGAATAGCGACATTCATGTCATTTGAGGCGTTCGGAATACCTGAAAAGGTCTCGTCCGACTTCATGCTCGGAACAAATCTCTTGTCCATGATGATGATGCCTGTGGCAGTCATCGCGTTTGCTTATCTTGTAAGCAATAAGCGAAAAAGAGAAAAAGCACTTTTAAAACTTGAAGAAACAAGTGAAGTTCAAGTAGAATTAACCGAAGAACAGGGCAGCGCTGCCGGTGAAGAAATGCAGTCTGCGTCAGAAGAGATAAAGATCGAGGCTAAGGAATGAAGAAGCACGGCCGGCCGATATTCGGAATAACTAAGAGGACACGCTTTGCGGCGGCGATGGTCGTCGTGGCGGTCGTTCTTGTACTGGCCATCGTCGTGTTGGGATATGTCGGCGTATTCGGCCTAAGATCTGAGCTCGTCGAAGTTTCCGCGACGCCTGACAGTGCAGACGATACCTATGGCGGAACGGGGATCAACTGTGATCTCATACCAAATATCAATCTTGTAAGGGATGCTTCTTTCGAGAGCTCTACGGACTATTCGAGCATGCTGATCGCAGGAGCTTCCGATAAGAGCGTTTTCCTAACGCCTGACGCAGTTGCTGCTGCAGGCTACGATACAACAAACTGCCAGGGCGATACCGCGAGGATCATATCGATCGACAGCGAAGGTGTCATGAGCGAGAAGTTCACCGGATTCGTTACGGGATACAAGCCTGCAAGACTCGGTGCCGTCAACCTTATAAAGGACGAGAAATCCCTCTGGGATGAAGACCGCATCAAGGGCATGGCTTTCTATGGCAACATGGCGCTTGCTCTGACAGAGAGCGGCAGACTTATCTATGATCTTACGAACAGCCAGCTTACGGGTGTCGTAAACGCCAAAGACAGATTTACGCTCATAGATACCAATGAGACCGGCGTCATCGCGGTTGCGCAGGACGGCTCGATCTACTATTCGCAGGACGGCAGGAACTATGCGTCCGTATATGAACCTGAGAATCTCACATTGGGAAAGAACGTCTGCGGCATCGGAAGTTCAGGTGCGGGCTCCGTTGTCTGCTATAAGGACGGAACTGTCGTTACCGTGGCGAACGGAAACATAGCAGTATCAAGCCTTCCGGATACCGATGCAACTGCTTTTGTATCTGACGGAAAGCGCTTCATGGTATCTGACAGCAAAGGAAGCATCTATTCGTCAACTAACGGAATGGTCTTTGAGAAGATCGGGGAATCAGAGCTTCTGAAGGATAAGACAAAGCTTCTGGCTGATGCCACTTCCGGTGTTTTCTGCTTTGTATCCGACAATACCAATGCGGTGATCGTTAAAGCCGATGACAAGGGCTTTGTCATGGAAGAAAGCGACATAGCAAAAGCAACAGGATCACTCATCAAATCCGTTTACCTTACGGATTCCGGCCTTATCATCGCCGGAACCACTGACAATAAGGCGTTTGCGATCAATATCGCGACTGCAAATACGGTAAATCTTACATCCGAAAACGTAGTCATCGAGAATATCATCGGAGTCAACGGAGATAAGGTCTTCTACGATTCAGGCAAGGAGATCTACAGATCCCAGATCCTTTCGGAGCTTTCCATTGAAGGCAATCTCGAAGGCATAGACATAATAGCTGACGACATCCTTATCGCAGGTCATCTCGACAGGGCGGCAGGCGGTGCCATCAGCGCTTCCGACAGCAGGGAGCATGCCTGGGATATCTCGCTTGATTCCACCTGGGATGTATATGGCAGAGGGACCAATGTAGTCACGACGGACAGATCCTACAGCGGCAGATACGGTGCGAGGATCACCGGAAGCGGCAGCGATGTCCATGCCCTTACCCAGCTCCTGCCGGGCAAGGCAAAGGATAACTTCATGCCCGGTACGTTCTACCGTCTGAGCCTTTATGCGATGTCTGACAAGGCGCCCGAGAAGGCTTACTGCTGGATCGAAGGCGAAGGCTTCGGAAGATACGGCATCGAGCTTACAAATATCGGCAAGAACTATAAGCTGTACAGTTATGTTTTCGCTGTCACGGACCAGATGGCAGATGCTGAAGAGATAAGGCTCTCAATAGCATTTGAAGGCTCAGGCTTCGTTCTGGTCGATGATATCTACTTAGGACCTGACAGCTACAGATCTGCGGGCATCCCCCAGTATTATTCAGATACTCTGAGCTCCGGAAGACCTACGGCCATGAGGCTTAATAACCTTAATATCGGCTGCAGCGGTTTTGCAGAGACGTCACTTTATCTCTCAGCTATTGACTCGGTATCAAGAGAAGTCAGGGGTACTACGAGCAAGATAGAATATGATAACGAAGATAACAGCGCTCCCGACAAGCCCAACCAGTCGGTAACAGGGTCTTTGGAAGACAGCCTGAGGCTTGTTAAGCAGTGCTCATCGACACCCTGGTTCGTAATAGGACCTTATGTCAATCAGGACGATATCGATAAGCTGCTGGAGTATATGTGCGGTTCACTGACCTCCGAATACGGCGGCCAAAGGATCGACAACGGCACGGCGCTTCCCTGGAGCAGGCAGTTTGCCAGATTCTATATTGAGATCAATGACAGCGGAAAGGTCTTCAAGAGCGATATCCAGAAGGCATCCTATGTCAATTACGTTAAGTCGATGTTCACCCAGTCAGAGTATTTCAGCGACATCAAGGATAAGACCGTATTCCTTGACGGCATGGAATACAGCGGCGGCACGATGATGTCTGATGCAGATTACCACACGATGGGTGTAAGCCTTGTCGCCAATGACAGCTCGGCAACCTATATCGATAACATCCGTACGAGTTATGTCCTCGCGCAGTATGATACACCTCATATTGTAACCGGCGGCAAGAGCGGCGAATACATCAACAGGCTTATGACGAGCGGCGCAAACTGCGGCAATGTCCTGTCTGCGATCATGATGAGCGAGGCTGATTTTGCCGATATGTTCCTTTTCGACGCCTCCGTAAACTTCGTTCCTTCGAAATACAACGGCAGCGAGATGTTCGTCGGCAAGGATGAATTCATCAACATGATGACCGTATCGGGCCTTACAACGGCCTTTGCAGGCTATGACGAGCTCTATGTCGACATCAGGGAGCCCCTTGATAAGACCGTGCCCGTAAGTGTCGAGCAGTTCATGAGCAATGTTACCACCGCATGCTTTGACAAGGGCAATAAGACCTATATCGTGATCGCCAATTCGTCCGGCTCACAGCAGAGCTTCCTTATCAATGACAACAAGCTCGGAAGGGCAGACAGCGTGATCAGGCGCTATGACGACAAGGGAAGGCTCATAAACGAACGTAAGATGAGATCTGACCATCTCCGTCACATCCTTCAGCCTGGTGAATTCATTATCGTTGAGGTAACTAAGAAGGGTTAAGAGCTCTTATTCAAAGAGCTTGAGAAACTCATCGGGAGCTTGGGAAGCGACCTTTTTCCACTGTTTGCAGATCTTTACGGCCAGAGCCTCGTCTTCAACTGTGATGGTGCAGGAGAAAGGCTTGCCGTTGTTATCGGCAGCAAGGCTTACGATGAATTTGCCGTCTCCCGTGGGCTCTAAAGACGCTGTAATGCCCGAGTTCCTGCTCATCTCGCTTACGATCTCAGCGGCTGCTTCGTTCAAATGGTCGATCAGGGAGGCGTTAAGGGATGAGATAAGGTCCTTCAGAACGGCTCTTCCGCCGTCAGTCAGTGTCAGATTCTCGGTGGAACCGACGGCATCGCCCGTAAAATCACCGGATCTGCTCTTATCCATGAGATTGCCTGATATGAGCTCCTCATAAGATCTGGAGAACGTAAAGAAGTCCGTATAGAGCGATTCCATGCACTTCTCCATCAGCATGTGATAGCTGACGCCGGGTGCACGGTCGACGAGATACAGGATTTGGATCTTTGACTCCGCGATCGAAATATCAGACATCTTGTATTCCTTTATCTTTCGTTGTTTTTTGTAATATTTACACGACTAATTATACTCGAAAAGGAAAAAATACGGGTGTATACTCTGTATGATTTTTGAATAAACCTGTAAGGAGAGTTTAAGATGATTACATTTGATTACCAGAACGCCCTCGATTTTATCGGAGGTGAAGAGGCAGTCGCTAGAATGGAGCCCCAGGTAAAAGCCGCTTCTGATATGCTTTACAAGAAGAACGGCCCCGGAAATGATTTCCTCGGTTGGCTCGACCTTCCCACAAACTATGACAAAGAAGAATTCGCACGCATCCGCAAGGCCGCTCAGAAGATCAGAAGAGATTCTGACGTCCTCATCGTTATCGGTATCGGCGGTTCTTACTTAGGCGCACGCGCCGTAATCGAGCTCTTAGGCCATTCTTTTGCTAACGCAGCATCAAAGAAGGTAAGAAAGAGCCCCCTGATCCTTTTCTGCGGCAACTCCATCAGCGCTACATATCTTGCAGACATGATGGATATCATTGAAGGCAAGGATATCTCCCTCAACATCATTTCGAAGTCAGGCACGACAACAGAGCCTGCAATCGCTTTCCGTATCCTCCGTGCTTACATGGAGAACAAGTACGGCAAGAAGGGTGCTCAGGAGAGGATCTACGCTACAACAGACAAGGCAAGAGGAGCTCTTAAGGGCCTCGCAGACGAAGAAGGCTACGAGAGCTTCGTAGTACCTGACGACGTAGGCGGCCGTTTCTCCGTCCTCACAGCAGTAGGACTTCTTCCTATCGCTGTTGCAGGCATCGACATCAGAGAGCTCATGAAGGGCGCTAAGGACGCTTCCAAGGCTTACAAGAAGCTCCCTCTTTCCGAGAATCCCTGCTATCAGTACGCTGCAGTACGTAACTGCCTGCTCCGTTCCGGCTATTCCACAGAGGTTATGGTCAACTACGAGCCTTCTTTCCACTACATGACAGAGTGGTGGAAGCAGCTCTACGGTGAGTCTGAGGGCAAGGACAGAAGAGGTATCTTCCCGGCAGGCGTTGATAACACAACAGATCTCCACTCCATGGGTCAGTTCATCCAGGACGGCG
>Ga0256407_10002176_pt1 | contig 38212 bp, 53 predicted proteins | sample RumenRJG_04DNA_FD_193489 | JGI IMG/M metagenome (GOLD analysis project Ga0256407, IMG submission 193489) | Bovine rumen microbial communities from Lethbridge, Alberta, Canada - RJG_04 | ecosystem: Host-associated > Mammals > Digestive system > Stomach > Rumen | place: Canada: Alberta... | reverse complement strand
ATACTGAAGGCCAGGCGAGCACCATAACCCCAGAGCGAGCGAGACAGGGCATCAGTCAAATTCAGGGACGAAAGACCGCCACGCGAGCCATCACCCGAGCAGCCACCGACACGGATTGCCCTCTGTGCTCCAGCATGCATATAGTGCCCGTCGCACAGACCGACTGCATCGCCGCCTGTGATGTTGTTCGGCATTCCCCATGCCTGCTCCGATGTCTCGATGACGTCCGAATAGACCCATCCTCCGGAATTGATCTTGGAATCCGGGACAGGCATCGAGTATGCGAGGATCTTGCTCGTAGTCAGGTCGTCCACATGTGCATTGTCGTTATCGCCCACGTAGAAGTCCTGGTAGTAGTTGAACTCCTCGGACACCGTCTTCGCACGATATGCTGTCAGGAGGCAGTCGTCCACCAACTGCCAGATGTTCGCCCAGGGGTTCTCGATAAGACACTTGACTGGCGATGTTGTGCCTGACACATCCCCTGCGAAGAGTCCGGCGGAGTTGAGCGCTCCGTTGGTGGCGAACCCCGGATTTCCCGAGGATCCTCCGGTGGATACGCCCTGGCCGAGGTTCCTCTGGCTGTCGAATGACTTCATGACGAAGAGGGCCATGTCGCAGATGAGCCTCCACTCGTGGAAGTTCCAGACGTGCCATTCCAGATCGGTGTTGTTGTTCTTGGCGTACTGGCGGAAGTTCTCTCCCGAGGTGTTGTTGGTGGGAGTGACCCCCGAGATGCTCTTCAGCTTGTTGGTGCCGTTGTCGTCCACGGTTTTGCCCGGATAGACTCCGATGCAGCAGTACTTGTAGGTGTGCCCTCCGCGCCTGTGCGCGTAGGCTTTCCCGTCGGACGGACTCGTGGAAAGCACGATCCCGCTGGCGTTCCTGCTGATATACCTGGTGGGTATGCAGAACATGACGTTCTCCTGCGTGATCTCCGTGGATATGTCTATCCCGTTGATGTCCTTGGCGAGATTCGTGGGGTCCAGCACATGGAGTATGTCCCCATCGCCGTTGATGGTCGCGTAGAAGCAGTCCGCCAGCATGGGGTCGTCCATGCCCCACGAACCCGTGTCGAGTATGTTGTTCAGATTTCTGACGGGGGTATGGTTCGCGCACTCCAGCGTGTACGTGAGGCAGGCGGTCGGGTCGGTCTTGAACGTGGTCGGGTTGAACGAGAGCCCGTACCTGAAGCCGGATCCTGTGATGAACTCGCCCGGGATCTTCTTGTCGGGTCCGAGCATCACCGCATCTCCTACGTTCTCTGCCTGCATGCCACGGAGGTGGCCTCTTACTTTCCAGTCGTTGTTATGGTCATAATGTGTCATCCTGTGATCACCACTGTGAAGGTCTCCCCGACGGACGGGGGTGTGCTAAAGGTCAGCTTGACCGCGTTTGTGATAAGCTGAATTAGGGTGGAGGTCCTCGTGCCGTCGCTCTCGTAGAGAGAGACCTGCGGAGAGCCCCCGAAGGTGTGCGATATTGTGAATACGGTCGTAGTGCCGTCGCCTGTGATGGTCGATTCGACGGAGCTCGCCTTCGCGCCCCACGCGCTCTTCTCGGTATCGGTCACGACGCGGTGGATAGCATCGTCCGATAGATCTGACAATGCCGAGGGTATGGTCGGTTTGTTCAGGATCTGCGCATCTCCGGAGGATGCATTCCAGTCAGCGTTCACGTTGACCTCTGCACCTGCGGCGATGGCATCGAGCTTCGTCTTGTACGCGTCGGTGAAGTCGTTGGAGGACAACGACTTACCGGATACCTTATCGACCTTCCCCGATAGGTCTATGTTCACCGCTCTGCTGCCATCGGGCACCAGCGCAGTGCCGTCCACTTTGACGGCCTCGATGATGTTGACCTCTGCGCCCTCCTCCACTCCGAGGTCTGAAGCGGTCAGAAGCTGGTCGAGGTCCTCTCCGTAGACGATGGATGCACCCATCCTCCATACGACGACATCGAACTCTCCTGCCGCCGGGGGTGCCGAGAACGTGACCTTCACGGTATTGTTGCTGGGCCTCTCCACGAGGGCACCTGATATGGCATGGTCGGAGGCGGTCTCGGATACTATGACCGCGACATCGTATGAATCGAGGTTGTGAGTCAAGGTGAATACGGTCGTGATACCGTCTCCGATGCTGGGGAATTTCACGCAGTTGGATATTCCGGAACCTCCTCCTGTGTGGATCTCGTCCCACCATCCGGTGGAATCGGTGGGGTCGTGTCCGACGTTGTTCGATTGGAGCGAGAGGAACAGCTTACCGTTGACATTGGTGATGGCGGAATCCTCGTAGACGATCGTGGAATCCCACTGCGCTACCCCTTCCTCTTTGGTGACAGCATTCTCCAGACCGAGGTCCGCTTTGGTCAGGACCACATCGCCCTGGTGGCCGTTGACCGAGGTCACCAGCGCGGGTGTGACCACGTGAACCCAATCGTTGATCACCGAGTAGACGCCGTCGCATATCCACATCCCGTTGTTGGTGAGGCTGGAGTCATTGGTCACGATTGCGTAGTCCCCTTTCTGTGCGGTGGACAGGCCAGTCAGGTCGGCCTTCGTGTCGACAGTACCCAGGAACTCGCTGATGGCATACGAAGGGATGCAGGAGGGGGGTATCTTTCCATCGAGATTCAGCACGGGGACCTCTCCGGCACTCGTTCCGGCATTCAGGGCCGACGCGGTACCGAGCGTGGGTTTGTGCGCAATGTATGCCATGGATGAGCTGTCGGCCTCGGTCCAATCGGCCTGGACCGCAATCGCCGCCAGAGCGGAGGCGAGGTCCTGCTGACCGGATAACGTGCCATCTATGTCCCCCCAGGAGACCTTGGCACGGAATACCTGCCACCCGTCCTCCGAAGACAGCCTTGTGTCGTCCTTGACCACATACATGAGGTTGCTCTGCGTCACCTTCACAACATCCCCGTTCTGCACTGTGGAGGCGGTCAGCGCCAGCCTGTCGGCCTCGGTGGCCACCGTTATCACCTCTCCCGTGGCCGATGGAGGCAGATTCTCCACGGAGATGATCCCCTCGATGTTGGCCGCCGGGAGGCGGAGGGCCTCAAGGTCGAACTCCACGGCGGTCTCCGCCCCGTTGATGTCGGTGACGACGAGGTTCCCGGTGGACGAGTCCTGGCGGAGCTCGATGACGGCCCTGGTCCATCTGTCCGCGTAGGCGGACACGAAGGCCCCGAAGGCGTCCACGCTCGGGGCCACGTTCAGGATCAGGATGTTCTTGGAGGCGGTGACGATGCCGTTCTCGGAATCGTAGAGCACCACCTGGGTCGGGAGCTTGTGCGTCCTCGTGCACGCATTGAGGATCGTGTCGGGCACCGTGCAGGACAGGTAGTCCTCTCCCGGCACCTCCTCCAGGACGATGAACGGCTTGCGGTTCATGCCGTTATTGTCCCGGACCACGACATCGAACTCCAGCTTGACCTCGTATCCCTCGGGCGTCCCCGTCACGCGGATCTCGGTCGAGCTGTTGTCGATGGTCGCACCTGCATACCCATTATCGGCGGTGATGACGTGCGTGCCGTCATCGTATGCTATGACGATGGTCTGCATGCGCGGACGATGCGCGGACGATAAGGGATATAATCACAGAAACAGAAGGGCGGCCAGGGACGCCCGGTGACGACGCCCTTGGACGATGATGGTGGGGGGAATCCTCCCCCCGGGGTGTTCTCAGGACTCGGGAGTCGGGCAGTGCCTCTGGTAATGGAGGACCGCGTACACGTCGTGGTTGGACGCGGTCGTGATCTTCATGTACCTGGCGTAGCCGATGTACGCGGCGGCGTTGCCGCCCGCGGCGACGATGAGGTCGCTGGACGACACATCCGCATAGTTGGTTCCGTCGGCGGAGACCTGGATGCCATGGGAATCGGCGATGTTCGTGTATCCGACGATGATGACGCTGGATGCGTCCTTGAGGTCGATTGCGTCGGGGCTGGAAGCCTTCCCCGCGCCGACCATGATCTGTGTGACGTCTTCTCTTACTGCCATTCGTCTCACCTCAGCTTGCCTTGACCTTGAGCCCGACCATGCTGGCGGGCTGGACCACTCCGCCTCCGACGCGCTTGTTGACGCGGAAGATGACGGTGTTGTTCGCGGCTCCGGTGTACTCGTCGCGGAGGATGTCCATGTCCATCCTGTCCACGATGGTGTAAGTGTTCTTCAGGTCCCCGAACATCGCCACGACCGCGTTGGCGGTGGTGATGGTGTTGGGGGCGCTCTTCAGGATCCTCACGGGGAACCCGTTGTAGGTGGGGTCCATGCCCTGGGAGAGGGCGGGGTTCCAGAGGTACTGGTTCGTTGTGTCCTTGAACTTCCTCATGGCGACGGCCAGCTTCTTGCTGACGTAGTACGCGGCGTTGGCATCGGTGGCCTGGGTGGTCTCTCCCCACATGTCGATGAGGTCGTCGGCCTTGACGGTCAGAGCGGTGCCGGTGGTGATGTTGGAGATCTTGTCGCAGGAGAACAGTCCCTCGGGCTGTTTGAATCCGCTCCCGGCGACGAAGGCGGCGCCCTCTGCATCGGAGAGCGCGTCCGCGATCCTGCCCATGACGTACTGCTCGAAGTTCACGACCGCCGCGTCCTGCAGGAGGTCCCTGGAGATCTTGACGGTGGCCTGGACGGTGTTGACGGGGATGTTCCCGAGGCCCACGGCGACGTTGTCTGTCTCCCCTCTGGTCTCGACCTCGCCGACCCATGCGGTGGTGGGCTTGCCGGTCTCCACGGGGACCTGCGCCAGGTTGGTGCCTATCCTGATGGAGTTGGCGTACGGCCTGAAGACGTCGCTGTCGGTCTGGAGGTCGATGATCCTCTGCGCCAGGGTGGGCACGACGAGGTATCCTCCGGAGGGGCCGACGAGCTCCTGCGCGGGGGCGCCCTTCTTCATGTAGCTGGAGAGGGCCTTCATCTCTGCGGAGTCGAGGACGTCCGCGGCGTTGCCGCCTCCGAGCTCTCCCCTCTTCATGGCGATCTCGACCGTTGCGGCGAGCTCCGCCATCTTCTGCTCGGTCTCTTCGGCTTTCGCCTTGAGACCCTTGTACTCCTCAGGCACGCCCTTGAGCTCGTCGGAGAGTCCCTTGAGCTCTGTAAGGGCTGCCTGAATATCCTTGGTGTAATCACTCATCGTGAATCAGCTCCTTATGGAGGCTCTTGACCTCGGCGACGATGTCGCGTATCGCCTTGGCGTCGTCCTCGTTGTTCTCCTCGGGGCCGTCCTCGGCCTCGGTTCCATCCTCGGGCGGGATCTCTTCGCCCTCCTTCCCGTCCTCCTTCTCTATCTCGGAGAGCGCCTCCTTCACCATCCCGATGAAGGCGGCCCTGGTCTCCTCGTCGAGGGAGGACAGCCCTTCCTTGAGCTCCAGCTTCATGTTCTTCGCCTCTGCGGTTGCCTCGGGGTTGCAGGGGAAGGCCACGAGCGAGACCTCGACGAGCTCCACATCCTTGAGGAGGCGGTGCCCTTCTGCGTCCCAGTCGCAGTCCCTGACGATGTACCCGATGGAGAGGCCCCTGAGGTCGCCCCTCTTCAAAAGGTGGTATCCCTCCTTCCCGCGCTGGACGTCCATGTTGAATGATCCCTCGATCCTCAACGCGGCCTCGGAATCCACGACGTCGAAGGATCCTATCACGTCCTTCATGTCGTGGCTCCAGAGCAGCGGGTAGTGGATGCCCTTCTCCGCGAGGCACCTCTTGAACGCGCCGGGGAGGACGATGTCGCCCGCCAGATCCACGTTGCCGTAGGTCGATGCATCCCCCGAGAATCTGCCGAGACTGCCATCATCCGCGATTTTGAAGCTCAGACTCTTAGTCTCGAACATGCTTCGTCGATGTCGGCGGGTTAGGTTCTATAATCACAGAAAGCGGGTCGCATCTCGAAAATCACGTCGCAACGGCAGTTGACGACCTCGGAGGCGGGAGGGCTCCACTTGTGGTCGAGGGGGCACTCCATGCGGACGGGGAGCCCCTCCTTGGACGTCCACTCGAACCAGCCGTCGAAGGGCACCGTCATGCCGTTGATCTGCGCGTGCGTGTCGCGGGTGTCGATGTCGCCCACGGCCATCCACGACTTGGAGCCCTGGAAGTCCAGCGAGCGCATGGTCTCCACGGACGCCCTGTTTGTGGCGCAGGCGGTCTCCGTCCTCGCTATGGCGTTGCACCTGAAGGGGCTGTCGAAGATTCCGGCGAGCTCCTCGCGGAACTCCACCTGGTTGGCGGAGACCTCGTAGGCCCTGCGGACCTGCTCCAGGACGGTGTTGTCGATGAAGGTGATCTTGATCCCGCACTCGTCCCTCACCCACTGCCTGATGGCGGCCTCGTAGGCCGTCTCCTTCTTGCCCTTCTTGGTCTCCCACGAGGCGTACAGGGCCTTCGCCCTGTCCGTCCTGTCCATCATCGGGTACATGTCGTAGGCTATGGAGACGTAGGCCTCCTCCAGGGACGCCCGGATGAGGGGCTCGCCCTCGAGGACGGCGGCCTGGGCGTCACTGGGGTCGATGAACGTGAGCTCGAGCAGGGAGTCCAGCTCCGCCCGGTACGCCCGGAGGAGGTTGGACTTCAGGACCCGCTGGTGCTTGTAGCGGATGCGCTCGACCTGCATGTGGTAGCGGCGGGCCTGGAGGGGGCGCATGGCCCCCTTGGAGTAGGCCTTGACGTTCCAGTCGAACTCGTAGGTCATAGTCCGATGTCCCCGAGGAGGGCCTTCAGGTCGTCCTTGTCCGGGTCGGTCGCGCCGGGATCGAGGTCGCCGCCGGAGTACTCGGACAGGGGCACGTCCGCCATCGTGAGCATGACCTGGTCGGCCAGCGGGTCCTTGATGCGGTCGTAGCCGAGCTTCTCGCGCTTGTCGTTGATCGTCAGGAAGCTCGCCGCCTGGAGCGCGGTGTAGAGGTCGGTCTGCACGCCCATGTAGTCGGAGAGCTGCTCCTCGTCGTAGGTGTACTCGCTGATGCCCTTGGCGATGGGCTTGTCCCTGAAGAAGCCCCATATCGACGAGTAGACGAGGTCCAGCAGGGGGCGGATGGTGTTGACCACGATCTGCCTGGAGGCCTCCTGGGCGTTGGAGTAGGTCTTGTTCGCGCTGTCCCCCATCATCTCCGGGGGGATGCCGTAGGATATGGCGATCTCCTTGGCGGAGTTGATCAGGCCCTTGACGTAGTCCATCTCCACGGCGGTCATGCCCAGGACGGACACGTCCATGCCGTCGTCGAGGACCATCCCGTTCCCGGCGTTCCTCGCGCCCTGGTATCCGCGCCTGAGGTCCTCCTTGAGATTGGCCCTGTCCTCCTTGGTCAGCCTGTGCTGGACCTTCACGGCCATCGAGGGCTTGGCGCCGTTGTTGGTAGTGGCGATGTTCCACTCCTTGATGGCGTTCATCATCTCGACGGACTTCCCGCAGGAGGCCATCTTGGAGAGGCCCCTGACGTTCCCCATGTCGGGGTCCGGGAGCCTGATGTGGATGATCTCCTCCGGGAGGAATGTGCTCTGGCCGTCGATGTACTTGGAGCACCGCCACATGCGGACGGGCTCCGCCAGGTCCATGCCGTCGGTCTGCTCGGTGATCATCCTCGGGTCTATCAGGAAGAGGGCGTCGTATCCGGTGGCCCTCCTGTGGGGGAAGACGAAGGCCTCACCGTAGATGCCCAGGTAGATGCCGATCTGCTGGAGGAAGTCGTGGCGGGTCATGCCGGGGCGGGGGTTGTCCATGAGCTGGATGAACGGGTTGTCAGTGTCGGTGATGTCGTTGTGCGCCTGGTCGTACGCTATGTGGTCGATGCTGGAGAGCCTGACGCCGTAGAGGTCGCAGGCCTGGCGGACGTAGGGGTTCATCATGTAGCCCTGGGCGTACTGCGTGTCCCTGTTCGTCCAGTCCCTGCCGTCGCCTCCGAGGGTGAGGACGGCCATGCCGACATCCTCGGGCTTGCCGTCCTCCCCCTTGCGCGCGCTGAAGAAATCGGTTATTGAGACCATGGAGCAGTAGAGGGGCGCGCGGATGGACTATAATCAGAAAAAGTCGATGCGCGACGGACCCGCCGTCTGGAGCTCGGCGAAGGCCCCGCTGGTGGCGTCCACCTGGTCGTCGTGGGCCCCCAGGGGGAACTCGCAGAACTCCTGGATGTACTCGCGGTTCCATTGGCCCCTCAGGAGGCTGACGTTCCCGCACTCCAACGCGGCGGCCAGCGGCCCCGCCCTCAGCTCCTTGGAGCCCGTGACCTTGTCCGGGCGGAAGTCGTAGCCCGCGAGGATCCTCCTCGCGTACAGGTCGATGACCTCCACGCCCGAGGATCCCGGCTCCTGCTCCATCCTGATCCTGACGTTCCTCCCGTCCTGCTCCGCCGTCCTCCTGATGACGTCCTGGACCTCTTTGGGCCCATACTGCACGTGGACCACGTCCTCCACGCAGTAGCGCCCGTCCTCTGATGCTATGAGCACGCCCGTGGTCCAATCGCCCCCTCCGGCGGTGGCGGCCTTGTCCCAGTACCTGCACCTGTAGGCGTGCTCTCCGAAGGGCTTGTCCGTGACCTGGAACCACTCGCGGCGGAAGAAGCCCCCCTCGTCCGGGGTCGGGCGCCCCTGGTAGAGGGCCTCGAAGACGCGGGACCCCACATCCGCCCGGATGCTCATGAGGTGGTCCAGGTCGTACCTCTCGGGCCAGAGGGCGCGCCCGTCCGCGTCTATGGCGGGGAGATGGAGCACGTCCCATCCCTCGGGGTTGTCGTTCAGGAGGCGCCCCACGAGGTCGTCGTGGTGCCACCTCGTCATGACGATCAGCACCTTGCCCCCGGGGGACAGCCTCGTCATGGCTACCGAGGCGAACCAGTCATGGATGTTGTCGCGGATGGTCTGCGAGCTGGCCTCCTCCGCGTCCTTGATGGGGTCGTCGATGACGATGAGGTCGGCACCGGACCCCGTCAGCCCCGCGCCGATGCCTGCGGCGATGAGGGACGGCCTGCCGTTGAGCTTGCCCTCGAGCATGATCTCGTCGGCATTGTCCACGGCGAGCTGGGGTCTGTCGAAGATGAGCTGGTGCCATTCCTCGTCGAAGAGCTTCCGGCACGAGCGGGCCATCTTCCTGGCCTGGCCTTGATTGTAGGAGGCCAGCATGACCTCCCTCCGCCCGGGATCGTTGGACAGGAACCACGCCGGGAGGCACTCGGAGCAGATGGTCGACTTCATGTGCCTCGGGGGCGTGGTGACTATCAGCCCCCTGCGCTCGCTCTCCAGGAAGGCCTGGATGGTGTCGCAGATGAGCTCTATGTGCCTGCCGTGGACGTATCCGGGCTTGGAGAGGACCATCCTCTCCACGTAGTCGTAGAACCGCACCCTGGACTCTATCATGGCGTCGATGAGCCTGTCTATCTCGGCGGTGTCGGCTGTCATCTTCTCCCTTCAGGAGCCTGCGGTACTCTATGAGCTCCGTGACGGACATCTTGGACGTGTCCTTCACCTCTATGCGGCACTCCTGGGCTATGCGCCCCTCTATGAGGTCGTGGACGTAGACGGCAGCCGAGAGGTTCCCGTTCTGCGCCATGTCCTTGGCCTTGAGGGTCGGGATGTCGAGGGGCCTGATGCCGCGGATCTGCTCCTCGTCGTATCCGAGGTCCCGGAGCTTGGCGATCTCCTCGGAGGTCAGGGGCTGGTCGTTGGCCCACATGAGGGTTTCGCGTGCGGACCTGTAGGCACGTCTCGCCTCGCCGGACTTCCTGCCCGCCTCCGCCTTGGCGAGCTTGCCCTGTTCGGCCTCCTCCTTGCCCTGTTCGTCGAGCTTTTTGAACCTCTTTGCCCGTCCCGCCTCTATCATCTTCCTCGTGGCTTCCTTCTGCGCCTCCGTCCTCGGCTTCTTCGGGCCCTTGCGGGGCTTGGAGGTACCTCCGCCCCTCTTGGGCGCCTTCTTCGGTTCTACGGGCGTTTCCGTGCGTTCTCCCATTCGGCTCCCTCCCTTGAACATGCTCCGGAGGAACAGGGGGCAGTCCATCCCCTCGGACGGATCCACCTTGCATCTCCTCTTGGCGCAGTAGTCCCTGACGGGATGCTCCCCGAAGAACCTGTCCTGGGCCATGTGGACGACTTGGAAGCTCCTGCACTGCTTGCAGGTCTGCCCTGCGTTCTTCGTGTCTATCATTCGGATTCCTCCCAATCGAGGTCCGTGATGTCGCTCGCATCGACCCCCAGGATAGGGGCGACCGCGTCGGCGATTTCGTACATGTCGAAGTCCGAGGGATACGAATCCGCATCTCTGACCGTGAACATGATGATGTAATCAGTCATCCTCTCCCTCCTTCAGCAACCTCTCGCACGTCGCGTATAAGATCATCAAGTCCTTCTCGTCCATCCAGTAGTTGACGATGCCAGGGACTGCCAGCACATAAGGGGCGAGGCCCATGTCCAGGGCCTTCTGGCTGGAACGGGTCACATGGGGATGGTCCTCGATGCTCATTCGCTCACCCCTCCTCTATGGCGCATCATTCTGCGGAGGACCCTAATGCCCACGGTGCCGCGGCACCAGTCGCATATCACCCTGTAATCGTAGTCGCCCTCCATCGGGATTGTCTGGTCGTCGATGATCGCCAGGAACCCGACCCGTCCGCAATTGGGACAGCGCGCATGGAACGGGTCATAGTCGCCTCCACGACGATTCCAGACCCCCAGGGCCTCCTCCCTGCTGACCTCCGTGACCACTGCACAGCATCTGATTGTCCAGGCGAGGCCGTCCTGGTATTCGCGGGGGTGGCCGTTGCAGTGGGGGCATGACAGCGGGCGGTCCAAAGACAAATTTAAACGTTCTGTCTTTTCCTGTCTTTTCTCCGGTTCGGGAATTGGTCCAGTCATTCGCTCCGCCCCCATCAATTCCGTTAAACCGCTCAAGTCCTCTTTTGTGAAGTTCGTTCTCCTTATCCCTGCGTACACGCACGGGATGTTGCGAATCTTCCCCTCGAACCGTAGGATGTCAACCGCTACCAGCCAATCCTCGCGCCTGTGACATACCCTGTAACCGCATGCATCGCAACTATACCAGTCATACTCAGTCATTCGACCGCCTCCCTGTACAGCATCCGCATCGTGGAACCGCAGGACGTGCAGACATACTCGTATTGCCAGGGGCGGGTCCTGTCCTTCGGGGCAGTCTGCGCGTATGACGTGAACTCGCGTCCTCCGCACCAACTGCAGAAGAAAAAGCCCTCATTACACTCGGTCATTCGCTCGTCCTCCCAAAGTCCAAGTTGGCATGGGTTTATGCGCTCGATGAACTCGGCGAGGTCCTCGTCTATCTCGACTTCGGGGTGCGCCATGATCGTGTCGTACAGGTCGCGCCCGTAGTCCGTGAGGGCGAGCTTGCCGCCGATGTACTGCGGGCCGCCTACATACCCGATGGTCCCGTCATTCGTCAATGATAATATCGCCTGGTCGAGGTCATCGCTATACTCCTTGCCCGGGATCAGGTACTCCCCATGCTCCATATCGTTCGGGAACTCGCGGATGATGTCCTGCATCATCTTGGTCTTGTACTTCGGGCCGTTCTCCGCCAGATGGCGCATGACCATGAACTCGTGCTTGGTCACGTCCTCCATGCACTCGATGAGGTCATCCTCGGTGTAGGTCATCCCTCCACCTCCTTCTGCCCCCTGTTGACCTCGTCCCTCGTGAGCTCGCGGTCGCACCTGGCGCACCTGAACTTCAGGTTGCCGTCAACCTCCATCTTGTCCGTCCTCCCGCATCCGGGGCACCTGGGCGCCAGGACGCTGAAGTAGTCATTGACCTTGATTGCTCTCCTCTCGCTCCTCATTCCTCTTCCTCCTCGTATATCGTTGTAAATCCATCATCCAACAGTACCGTTGCTCTGCCCTCGAACCCCGACTCGGTCTCGATGATCGCTGGATAATATTGATTCGTCCGTCCAAATAGCGCGGTGGGGGTGTCGCGGTAGACCAGCAAGCAGTCGGTATCCTGTACCTTGAACCTCATACTCACGCGGAATCTCGCACCCTTGACGGCTGATGGATATGTTTTGCCGATGTCGAAGGTCATTCCTTCCTCTCCAGCATATCCCCGATGTCCCCCTCCGTTGTCATGCGAAGGCCTCCAATGTCATCTGGCCCCTGTTCCTGGGGGAGTACCTGGAGCACTCCCTCACGGTCCCCTCGATGGGGGCCTAAAGGCCGCATGTGTACGTCCCGTCCCACGCCACGGTAGAGAATCCGGTGAAGACGATGTGCTTCATCCTCCTGGTGCAGGTGTCGCAGAGGGAGCTCATCTCCTCCCCTCCCTCGCGCCGTGCCCGGCGGATGCCACGGCCATGCCCCCGAGGACGGAGACCAGCATGATCACTGCCATCTCCGTCATCGCTTCAGCCTCTGCTGTCTCCATCTGCCGTCCGTCGGCTTCCTGCGGATCCCGGTCCTCCCGGGATCGTCGGACATGCCCTCCAGGGCATTGGCGATGCGCCCGAGCTCGAAGAGGAGCCTCTTCATGTAGGCGTCCCTCGGGGGCATCTCTGCGATGTAGAGATTCTTCCTCGTGCCGTGGTCGGTCTGCTCGTACTCCGCGCGTATGATCCCGTCCTCGATCATCTCGGTGATGTACTTGTTCAGGGTCGGGACGGACACGATGTTCATGTCCGCCAGGTCCTTCTGGCAGATCTCCCTCCCCTCGTCGTTCCACTGCGCGATGACCAGGAGGATCCTGTCCTTGTCGCTGGCGGCCATGTCGCACCTCCACCCTGGGGGCTATGACGATCCTGAACGAGGCCCCTCCCTGCTCCCACGAGAGCTCCGCGGGCCCCCTCTCCTGCATCCTGAGGCTGACCGAATCCTCGTCCTTCAGGTGCATCTTGGTGACGATGTCCCCGAGGATCTGGAGCCCGAACCAGCTCGTGACGGGCTCCGGCGTGGTGGTCTTGGCTGGGGAGTAGACCGAGTAGGTGTTCCTCCCGGAGGCGTCCGCCGCCTTGAGCTCCAGCGTCTCGCCGTGGAACGTGATGGCCACGGCCTCCTCTATCTTCTCCGCCGGGAGTATGCGCCTGAGGACGCGCATCGGGACGTACTCCGCCCTGTCCCCGCGGAAGGACAGGAGCTCGCCCTCGACCCTCAGGTCGGGCGGGCTGGTCCTGGGGAGCTCGCGCCTGGCGTGCTCGTTCTCCAGCACGATGGACGTGCTGGTGAACGCCATGACCACCTCCTCGTCCCCGAACGTCCTGACCGACTCTATGAGGGGGTCCAGGTCCGTGACGACCGTGTCCCTGGCCAGGTCGTCCTCCTCCACGCACTCGCAGGCGGAGGCATCCACCTTGACCTCGATCCCCTGGGTGTGGGGCTGGTCGTACATGACCGCCTCGATCATCCCCCCGGCGGAGGTCCTGAACACGAGGGTGGACCCCTTCCCGAGGACCCCACGAACGGGGTCCAGCACCGCCAGGATGCTCCTGGCGCTCTTGACTTTCAGTGTGCTTATCTCGTAATCTTCGCTCATCTTTCCCATCTCTCTGGTCTGTAAATCGTTTACGGACGACCCTGGCATCGGCCAGGAAGTCGTCGGCATCGTGCGCCTCGTCCGGGGCCAGCAGGAACCCGGCCAGCCAGAGCTTTGCGGCCGCCTCCGTCCTGAAGGACTCGGTGAACGCATCCCCGGTCTCGTTGTCCACGGCGATGTACCTGCGGTCCCCCTCCTCCTCGATGCACAGGAAGCTCCCGAGGGGCCTCCTCTCGTCGATGATCCTCTCCATGTCGGGGCCGTCCACCAGGAAGATCTCGGTCTCCCTCCAGACCAGGCGCCCCCTCGTCCTCGGGTCCCTCGGCATTGCCTCACCAGCCCGTCGAGGTCCACGCCCTGCTCCTCGGCGTGCGCCAGCATCTCGTCCTTGGAGCGTCCGTGGAGCACCCTGTAGGCCAGGCCGAGGACGCAGTATCCCTCCTTCAGCCCGTCCGGGAAGTCCTGCGCCCTGACGATGCAGGTGACGGCTCCCGAGGTCCAGTTCCCGGTGTACTCCCCGCTGGCGCGGTCGTACTCCATCAGGACGACCCTGTCGCCTATCTCGAAGCCGCGGTCGTCCGCGCGGATCTCGAACCTCTTGGTCTCCATGGCGGCCTTCTCGAACCACTTCGGGTCGGTCTTGAGGAAGTGGTAGGTCACTGGACCGCCCCCTTGATGGCATCGCCGATCATGTGCAGGGCATCGGCCACCTTCTCCGCGCCAGTCACGTCGCAATATGGGCAGTCCATGCCCATGCACTCGCACTCGAGGAGCCTGTGGGGATAGTGGCACCAGAACGCTGCCTGCGCCCCCTATACATCGTCGGCGGGCCAGACGTTCTCGGTCATGTCCTCGGTCTTGGCGTGCTTGCACAGCCACGGGAACCCGAGGTACATATCGAGGTCCGTCTGCATCGGCACTCCCCCATAACGGGCAGGATGCTGGTCTCGCCGTGGATGCAGACGTAGGCCAGGGCCTTGTCGATGCCCTGGGCGGTCTCCCAGGTGAAGATGCTCACGGCTGGATGGCGGTCGCTGACGTGCAGGTCGATGCAGACGGTCTTGAGGTCGATGCGCTTGATGCGGCGGAACCCTGCGGCGGCCATTCTGTCCTTGAGGCCCGCCTTGGATGCCGGGAACTGTTGCGTTTTCTGTACAGGTTGGAGGTAATCGTCCAGGGTGCGCATGGTCGGTCCTCCGAGGGTCCGAGCCTCTCGATGGTCGGCTCGTCGATGGGGTCCTCGGTGCGGAGCAGGATCGTGATGCCATCCCCGATGATGGATAGCGACCCGTCCGGCTGGAGGATCAGCTCCGCGCCCTTGATCTCCTTGGCGATGTAGACCCTGCCGTCCCTCCCGTCCACGTCCAGCCCGTTGACCCCTGCCAGCATCTTGTTGTGGAACGCATCCGCCAGGATCCTGCACTGCTTGGATTTCATTGCCTCGCCCTCCTCGTGAACGTCCCGTTGCCGTTATCCTTCAGGGACCCGCGCTCGGCCAGCTCGCGGAGGAGCCTCGCGGCCCTGTCGTCCATGGTCCTGGCGTGGGTCGGGTTGACCGCGTCGTAGCCCCACACGCGGATCCTGACCGTCTTGGGGGTCACGGTCTCGCCCGGCCTGATGCGGTGGAGCACCGCCCTCCTCCGGGACTGCTCCGAGCACATGGTGTCCGGGCCCATCGGTACGGCCTCCATGCGCTCTCGGGCTCCCCGTACGGGCACTGGATGGGGCCCTCGCCGGTCTCGGTGAATGTCTCGCACGCCCTGTCCGGGCATTTGTTGCACGTGTACGCTCTCATTGCTTGGTCTTCCTCCTATTCTTGGGGTAAGGGGTTTCCGCCTCGGCGAGGCGCACGTAGGATTCGGCCGCGGCCTCGGCTGTCGGGGCGCGGACGGTCAGCATGTTGCAGTCGCAGGAGCAGGAGTACTCCGGGTATCCGAACAGGGGGGCGGGGCGGATCTCCGCGCCGCACAGGGGGCAGTTCATCCCCTCACCTCCCTGATGGTCACTTCGCGGTGCCCCGCCCTGTCTGCCCTCAGGACGAGCTTCAGAGCCTCCTCCATGTCCTCGGTCTCCGCCAGGACCAGGGGCTCGCCGATGGAACTCGTGCAGACGATCAGGAAGGTCACCCGACCACCGCCGTGAAGAAGACGCAGTCCATGGTGGCCCCGCAGTAGGGGCACTCGCGGTGCCTGATGTTGTCGCGGAGGGTCACGCGGCGGTTGCATTGGGGGCAGTCTGCGGAGATCATGCCTCCCCCCTCCCGGGAGCGTACCAGTGGACCCTCCTCCGGGTGAAGGGGTCGATTTTGTCGGCCGCCTTGTGGATGCGTCCTTCCTTCTCGAGCTCCCGGAGCCTCCCGCACACGGACGTCCTGGGTAGCCCCGTGAACCTCGCTATGTCGGAGCTGGACGGGTGCAGGGCGAGGCAGACGGTGCGGTAGACCGCCTCCCTCTGGAGCTCGCGCTGGGGCGCGGTCTCGATGTACGCCTCGACGGACGTGGCCTCGATCATTCGCACTCCTCCGGGTCGCATCTCCTGGTGCTGGACTTCCTGCCGGGCATATCCAGGTGCTTGCTCTGGACGGGTTCCCTGTTGTAGAGGAACCTGTCACAGCACACGCACCCGTCCTTCTTCCTCTTGCACCCCTTGGTGTGCGCGCAGTAGGTCTTCCAGTACGCCGGGAGGATGTCCCACTTCTCCGGCTCGGGCTTGGGAACGTCCTGGGGGAGCTTCAGCACGATGCCGAGCCTGTCGGCCAGGGCGCACATGTCCTCGAACTGGGGGTTGCGGACCATCATCCCTGTCTCCCAGTCGCGGGAGAACGGCTTGTAGCAGTGCACGGCGAAGGCGTGCGAATGGCAGAAGAACCAGCGGAGCTCGTCCATCGGCACCCCCGCCTTCAGGGCCTCGACGACCAGGGCCTCGGTGTAGGTCGACGGGTCGTTCTCGCTCTTGCGGTAGGGGTCTATCTCGGAATCGTCCTGGAGGTCCATCGAGAACCGTCCGCCGTCCACGGTGTCGATGCAGAGGAGGTCCCCGTCTATCCATGCGGAGGAGATCTGCCTGTAATCGCGGTCGTACCCGTGGGTCTCCTTGTTGTACTCGGAGAGGTTCAGGACGTCCACCACCTCCCCGTCCCCGATGAGCTTGAAGACGTGGCTGGCGTATTGGAGCCACGAGTCGATGGGGCGGTCCTGGTCCCTCTCCTCGCCGGAGCGGTAGTAGAGATCCTCCATCGTCCTCCCGTGGTAGTCGTTGGCGAATACCCTCGTGTCGCTGAGGCCCCTCCCGTCGAAGGGCTTCCCGAGGGAGTTGACGATGGACAGGGCGTCCGTGCGGAACACGCGGTAGTAGCCGCCGTCCTCGTAGCGGTCGGTTATCCTGACCCTCGCAGGTTCGGCGCGGGGCCTCACGATGGGCTTGAAGTCGAACAGGCTTGTCTGGACGGTGGCGCTCATTCCCCCGACCTCCTGAACTCCTCCGCGTCCGCCGGGGAGGCGAACCCCGCGGATCCGGAGAGGGAGAGCTCGGTGCAGTCCCCGGCGTCGAACTCCTCGAACCACTGGACCGCGACCTGCCCCACATCGGGGTTCTGGTCGAGGTAGTAGGCGGCGTAGTGCCCCGCGGCCTCCTTCGTGTCGGCGCGGGCCACGGGAACGTAGAGGCCCTCGGAGACCCTGGCGAGGACGATGTAGAGCATCGGCTCATCCCCTTGATGGGCTTCTTGACGCGCCAGATGCCCCTGCCGTGCCCGTCGCGCGGGATGCCGCCGTGGGCGCGCTCTATGTAGCCCCTGTGGTGGAGCGTGGTGATGGTGCCGACGCCGAAGTTGCCCTCGGGATCTCTCTCTCTCGCATCCGCGAGGGTGAAGGTATCCAGGCCCTCCACGGCCTTCATCAGGGCGATGCAGTCTGTGGGGAAGCTCATCGGCTCATCCCCTTGGCGCGGAGCTCGTCCAGCAGAGCGTTCCATCCTTTGGGGAGCTCGTACTCCTTCGTCCACTCGGGCCAGGGCTGTCCGGCGTAGGCCACGGAGGCCTTGGCGGAGCCGATGTGCCCGGTGAGGATCCTCTCGACCTGCTCGATCGTGCGCGCATCGCGGCCATGCATGATGCCTGCGTGCTCCCTGTCCTGGACGTAGACGGTCGCCCAGGGGCCGCTGGCCTCCTCGGGGGTCGGTTCAGGCGCGGGCTCCGCTTCCGGCTCCTCCTTGAAGGATCCCCCGGTGACGGTGTAGCCGCACCTGCACCTCCCGTAGTAGCCCCCGTTGTCTACGGTCACGGGGAACTCCGTCCTGCAGAGGGGGCACTCGGCCAATGACATGGGCGCCGCCTCCCCGGATAGTCGCCGAGATCCCCCTGGCCACCAGGGTGTTGTGGGGCTCGCAGAGGTACTCGGTCCTGCGGTGCCCCGCCTCGGGGTCGAAGTACTCGACGAACTTGTCGGCCTCCCTGCCGCACTTGGCGCACTTCATGCCATCGCCTCCCTCTTGAGGCGAGCCCTGGTGCCCTGCGTCCACGTCCTCCCGTTGGATCCCGGGTCGATCATGATGGACTTCTCCTTGACCAGGAGCATGATCATCTCCTTGGCGTAGGGCTGGTCTTTGAATCTCTGCTCGATCTCCGCCATGGTCCTGGGCGTGTCGACGTAGGCGATGATGGCCAGGCGGAGGTCGTGGAGGCCCATCTCGCTCATCTCTGCACCCCCGCGCCGCAGAAGGGGCAGTACTGGAACGATACGCCCTTCTTGGGCTTGTCCTGCGTCCTCAGCATCATGTATCTGCCTTTGGATGAGACATAGACGATCCCGGAGAACACGAGGGAGTCCATCTGGCGGCAGCAGGGGGAGATCCCCTGCTCATTGACCGCGAGCTTCCCATCGTAGGTCACGGTCATGCGACCGCCCCCAGGGCCTCGTAGTCCTTGGGGTCCTCCGGGCCGAGGATGATGTCCACCATCGCGGCCAGATGGGAGCCGTCCGTCCCCTGGGCCTTGAGACGGAAGCGCCCGTTGGCGTTATTGACGGCGAGGGCCCTGGCATCCATGGCGAGGGTCTGGACCCCATCGATGAGGATCGTCACCCCCCACGAGGCCGCGTTGCGCGAGATACGGACGAGGGTTGTCATTCGTCCTCCTCCCAATAGATGCTGGTCGGTCCCCAGCATTGCATATCGCATTGTCCTCTGTGAGGGCATCCGGCGCACTCTTCCGGGGTCATTCGCTCGCCTCCGTAGGGCAGGAGGGACTTGCGGACGGTCCCGTCGCAGTAAGCCTCGAATCTGACCGTCCCCTCGTGGCGGCCTATCGTCTGATTGCGGATGAGCCTCACGAGGACGATGCGCACGTCCCCGTCCGGGATCTCGTCCTGCGCGAGGGGATAGTCGAACCCCTCGTCCTTCCAGAGCTGGGGGTAGGCGAGGCCCCACTCGGTCGTGGCGAACATCCTGGCGAACGCTTCCTCGATCTGGGCCAGCAGGTCGCTGGCGGGGATGCCCGGGTCTGTGCCCTTCGCCATCCTGGTCTCGTGGGATATGCTGAAGTCCTTGAGGTAGTAGTGGACGATGATGCGGAGTTCGGTCATGCGTCCACCCCCAGGGGCGCGATGGTGTGGTATTCGGAGGACACGAGGTTGAGCTCGAAATATATGCCGTTGTTGCGGTTGACCGCGATCCTCATGAGCATGATGGCGTCCGCGGTGACCATCTCGGGCTCCGGCGCGAAAGTGCACCTCTTGAATCCGGCAGCGTCCATGGCGGGCAGGACCCCCTCGGAGATGAGGGGATCCAGCTCCCCCGCGAGCTTGTCGCGGACCTCCTGGATGAGCTCGTTCGCGGGCACGTCGACCTCCATGGTCCTGTAGAGGGCCGTGTCCCATGCCACGGCCATGACGAGGATCCTCTGCTTCATGCCTTCCCCCCCTTGTAGGGCTTGGAGGTGTCCTCCTCGAACCACTTCTCCAGGGCGTCGGTGTCGATGAGGCTGAACCTGATGGCGACGACCTCGCCGTCCTTCAGCCCGACGTTCACCGGTATCTCGATGCGGGGCACGGTGGTCTTGGGGGCCGGCTTGAGCACCGTGGTGGTGATGTCCGCCACCGCGCCCTTGTCCAGGCCCTTGATCCTGACGCGGACGAGGTCGCCCACCTTGAGGCCGAGGCTCTCGTCCACGGGGATGGAGAAGGGCTTGGATGCGCCCGCCTTGGTCTTCTTGCCGCGGAGGGTCCTGAGGACGAGGCCGCTCATGCGACCGCCCCCTTGATCCTGGCGGGCCTGCTGGCCTCCCTGAACCCGTCCAGCATCGTCCTGTAGACGGCCGAGCGGTAGCCGAGGTAGGTGACGGCCTCCCTCGGGCGCATGACGATGGCATAGGAGTCGCCGTCCATGAGGATCTCGAACCCGGGGTAGCGGGCCTTGAGCTCCGTGGCCCTGTCGACCACTTCGCCCATGGTCCTCGTGGTGGTGCGGAGGTCTATGACCTTGATGTCGGGCCTCATTCGGCTCCCTCCTTCTCGACCAGGGTGGCCCAGCCGTCGATGATGGTCTTGTCGTCCCAGCCTTCGATGTCCCTCCCGTAGAAGTTGCGGAGGGTGTCGAGGGTCGGGTTCTGCTCGTTCTTCTCCGCCCACTCGATGAGCTTGGGGAGGATCCTCTTCGCCCGGTCCTTGTTGGACTCGGTCTTGGACGGGGTCTTGAAGAAGGCATCCGCCTGGGCGAGCTTCTGCGCCTTGGTAGGCACCGCGCCCAGGGGCTCGTTGATGCTCTCGGGGTCCTCGGCGTTGCCCTCGTCGATGGCGTAGAGGATCCTGTAGGCGGACCTCTCGATGTTCGTGATGATCTTGTTGGACAGCTTGTCGCTGTTGTCCTGGGCCTCGAAGGGCACGGTGAACGTGATGCTGTCGCCGTCGGCGCCGTGGATGGTGACCTCGCAGTGGCCGATGGCGGCGTGCCACACGGTCTTGTCGCCGTACTTGTTCTCCTTGGTGTAGTCCCATCTCTGCTCCCCCTTGTCCTCGTCGTACTCGAGGGGCCCGGTGGTCATGAAGACGCCCGCCTTGGCGTGGGCGCGCCTGACCGCGCTCAGGATGGTGGCGATGGGGATGAACTTGTACCCTCCGCCCTGGCCGCTGACGGTGCCGGACTTGTCGAAGTCGAAGGCGGCGATCTCCTCCATGGCGGTGGCGATGCGCTCCTGGACGCTCATGCGCCCGCCTCCTTGGGGGCCTCGGGGTCGCGTGACACACACACAGACACACACACATTTTTCGGGTTCGTGAGGTTGTAGCCGAGCTTGGCGTCGAGCATGCGGACGTTGACGAAGGCCGTCCTGTAGGCCTTGATGCCAGCGGGCTCGATGACCCCGTCGCAGATGGCGTTGTTCCACTTCGCCTTGATGGTGGACTCCGTGACGATGAAGTCCCTCTCGCGCATCCCCACGGTGAAGGCGGAGAAGGTCGTCATGACCTTCTCCGTTCCGTTCGCCCGTGCATCCTCCAGGTCGTCGAAGAGGGTCTCGTTGAGCCTCCTGTAGACTTCCTGCATGGTGATTTTCGACATATCTCTCTGATCTCCGAGCACTCTCGGGAGAGACTGTCTTCATGGAGCAGATAACGGTCATGATGTGCTCCATGGTTCCCGAGAATCATAGAGAACATAGATAACCGTTCGCTCTTCTTCCGACTAACCTCTCCTCGTAGCGCCCGTTTCCGTCTATGGAGTGCGATATATTTAATGCTTGCCCGATGACCGAGTCCATTATCCCGTCCAGCCTCGTGCCGCATGGCTGTATGTAGCAGTTGATCGTCGTGTGGACGTTCGCGTGCCTCATGAGCGTCTTGATGTCGACGATGTCCACGTTCGCCTTGTAGAGCGACGTGGCGAAGAGCCTCCGGAGGCTGTGCGGCGTCACGCGCACGCCCGCGCGCTCCCCCATCCTCTGGATGTGATGGGAGAGGGATGTGCGGGCCATCTTCTTCATCCCCGCCTTCTGGTACGACACGATGATGCACCCGCCGGACAGGTCGGCCATGCCGTTGCCGTCGCGGATGATCCTCCATTCCCTCAGCGCCGACATGACCATCGGCGGGATCTTCAGGACGGAGACCTTCCCCTCGGCCCCGTGGCCTTTTCCTCTCACCGTCAGCCTCCCGTCCGCCGAGATGTCGCTCCACTTCACGGAGAGGATCTCCGAGCATCTGAGGCCCATGCCCCCTCCGAGGAGCAGTATCGCCCTGTCGCGCTCGTCGGCCACGGCCATGAGCCTGGCGAAGGCATCCTCGTCGATGAATACCCGGTTGACGGGCTCCATCTGGTTCCACAGGATCTCCGCCCGGGAGAGGACGTCCTCCCCGGTGCACCAGAGGATCCAGTGGTTGAGCACCTTCAGATAATCGCGCCTGGAGGCCTCGCTGACGTCCATGGCGGCGTTCAGGAAGGCCATGTCCTCCGGGCGGATCCTCCTCGGGTCGGTTGCTCTCCCGGCATCCTCCAGGGCGCACAGGCACCTGGAGCACTTGTGGCGGTAGCTCTCGATGGTCGTCTCCTTCCGACCCGTTGCTCTCAGATGGTGGAGCCACTGCTCCACCAGAATGAAATCGCGCATGCCATCTTCTCCACCCCATCCCCCTCAGGCGCGAAAAGTGTGTGTGTATGTGTGTGTGCGTGTCCGACTGTTTATATACGGGCGCGCGCTTGTAATACACGAGATAACCTCTCTCGCCTGCTGCAGGCGAGCCCCCGGGTCGTAGTGCCCAACTTCTGCCCGGGGGCGATCTCCGATCTTATCGGACCCGCATCGCGGGTCCTGCCTCCCTACGGCCTTGACGGTCACATCGACATCATCTCCCTCTTCCACGCCGAGGATCCTCGCCATGGACTTGGGGAGCGGTATGCAGTACGAGTTGCCCAGCTTCTTGATCTGGGCGGGGAACGAGAGCTCGTCGCGGCTCATTCCGATGCCTCCTCCGCCAGGCGCTCGCACATGGCGCACGCCGCGGCGTTCACCGACGCGAGGGCATCGCGGGCCCTCTCCATGATCTCCCCATCGGGCCTCGCGGACAGCAGGTCCTCCAGGGCCTGCGCCGCCGCGCGGAGCTTCTCGTCCATCCTGACGATGCGGACGAGCTCCATTCTTGAATCCGAGCATATCATCTCAATCATCTCCGGGGGCCCATCCTCCCCGCTACTATCCAAAACTGTATCAGTATTTATGTGTGTTGTAACGTCTTTATAAAGGTGTTATAACATCCTCGCAGTTAGCGGACCTATCCCCTGATGGAAGTGCATTTTTCTTTCGGATACCCCCTGATGGAAGTGCGACCCTACCAATCTGGCAGGGTCTGGAGCCCTCGCTCCGCGAGCTTGTAGTTTCCGGCATCTATCATCTGTTGCGAGAGCTGGAAGCAGTATGTGTACTCCGACATGTCGATGTAGCGGTCCACGGGGTAGGAGATCTTCGTGGAGAGCTTGTACCCGGACTCCAGCGTACAGGGGTGCTCGGGACTGGGGACTATCGAGATAGAGTCCCCGGAGCGCTGATGCAGGACCCTTTCTACCCCATCCTTGATGATCACCAGGTCGGGCACGCTCTCGGCCCTGACGTCCTTCCCCGTTGAGGAAGTGTAGATCAGGAAGCAGTCGACGATGATGTTGCGCTCCCCTCTGTACTCGTAGCAATACGGCTCCGCCCCATTCTTCAGGTCCACTTCGACCGTGATGGTCTCCTCCTGCATGCCGTAATAAATTAATGCCCCGCATGCGGTGAGGGACACGGCGAGCACGAGGCCAATAATAGCGGTATTGGTCTTCATGCCCGTCGCATCGTTCTCTCAGTTTAAGGTCATTTGGATGTTCACGATGACGTACTGGAGCTGGTTCTTGTCCGGGCGGACCGCCTCCGGGATCGGGATGTCCGAGCCCGCTACGCTGTCCACCACCAGCCTGAGCTTGGTTATCGGATACTGGTTGGTCGAGAAGTCGTTGCCGATGGGGAAGTAGCCCACGACGGTACAGATGCCGAGCTCCGGGTACTTGATTATCTCGGCGTCGACGGTCGCCGCCCATGCCCCGTCCATGTAGTACTCCACCTGGTAGGCGGAGCCCGACGGCAGGGCCTGGGAGGTCTCCACGAAGACGTACTGCCTGGTGTAGAGCTCCGCGGCGGTGGCCACGGAGGCCCTGTTCCCCGCCTGGAAGGCCATGGCGCTGGTATCGATGAGCTCATTGGAATAATTCTCGGAGTAGTTGTTCAGCACGAGGGTGGTGATCAGGCTCTGGTAATCGATGGTGCACTCCTTGACCTTCGCCTTGTAGTTGCTCATGCCATACCTGGAGTCGCGGATCCTCACGGGCACGCCCCCTATCCACCTGCCGGACCTCTTCATGAAGGCATCGTAGATTCCGGAGAGCTCCATCTCGCCCTCCCACTGCGTGGATCTGTTCGTCATGATCTTGGAGTACGCCGCGAAGGCCGAATCCTTGGCGGAGGTGTCCGACGAGCTGAGGGTCACGACCGAGGATCCTATCTCCACATCGGGGTCCCTGATTGCCACCATGATGGGGGTTCCGTCGTTGGCGGTGCCCTTGGACATGGCGAGGATGGGCCTTCCCGCCTTGGATATGGACGGGTTGAAGCTCTTGGCCACCTGGGCGGATGCGTTCGGCGCGGTGTCCCCGCCATAGTAGAAGGTCTTCTGGCCTGTATCCTCCGCTCTATAGCGCAGTCCGAGGTTCACAACGGCCCACTGGCCCGGTGAGGCGCAGAAGGCGTGCTGGCGGCCCTCATAGGTCCCGCCCTCGTCCTCCATGTCGGCCAGCGCGGCGAGATATGCGTGGTAGTCGTCCCCTCCGCACCTGAACATGTTGATCTCCCTGGCGCAGTTGACTGATACGAGCGTCGCGCCCGGAGCTTCCAGGATCGCGGTGGCCACGTCCACCAGATTGACGTTGGAGCTCGGGTCCGTGTATGTGGCCCAGGCTCTCTCGAAGCCGGGTGTGATGAGGGCCGACGATGGTGTCGCGTTGTGGATGCTGGTGATCTTGAAGTACGGCCCCTCCACATCGGTGCCGTTCGTTCCGCCGCAGTTCTCGTAAATGAATGCTCCCAGGACGCAGTAGAGCGAGCTTCCGGAATAGTCGGTGGAATCCACGCTGGTGGTGCAGTCCAGGGCGGTCGCCCTCATGGTGTAGACCATCGGGATCCTCGTCAAGGACCCTCCATATGTCTGGTATCCCGTCACCCGGATTGTGATGTAGGAGTAGGCGCTCAGGTCCACGGGGTCGGTGAGGTTCAGGGTGATCTCCTCGTAGTCGCTGGTCCTGGACGTGCTCTCCTCCCATTCCTCGATGAGGTCTCCGCCGATGGACGGCCCGCCGTAGAGGCTGATGGTGTAGTAGACGGTATCGACCCCTCCGGAGCTCGCGTGGCCCTTGAGGTAGACTTTCAGGTACTCCAATCCGACGATTCCTATGGACCTGTAGGCCGAGCCAGTCCCCCCGAGGTAGATGACCGAGGTGACGTGGTAGTTGCCATGGGTGTCCGTCGAGCCGACGGTGTACGCCTGCTCCTCGGAGACCATGTACTTGACGTCACCGACGTTGATGTCCCCGCTGAAGAGGACCCCCTCGGGGCGGTCCATGACTATCGCGGTATCAGGGGATGTCGGCCTACAGATCGCCCTCATCATCCTGTTGCCGCTGGGGTTGTAGTGGTTCCTATAGTACTCCGCACCCGTGGCCCTCAGGACCTGGATGTAGTCGCCGCAGGTCACGGTGATCAGGTCGTCGCTGGCGTCCAGCGTGGTGATCATGAACGTGCCCCAGCAGTAGCCCGTCTCGTCCCCGTCGCGGATCTGGACGAACATCCCCGTGGCCAGAGCCCCGGAGGAATGGTCGGACCAGCCCATGAAGGACGAGGCCAGCAGGTTGTCCGAGTAATCGTTCACGATGGTGAAGCTCGCGGTCGCCCCGAAGTTCTCGACCTCGTGGATCCTGGACCTGACGGCCAGCCTTCCGCTGACGTCGATGTACGGGCCCCCCACGGACTTGAATATCCTCACGTTGTCCACGGCTGCCGTGGCCCCTCCCGTGCCGGACTCCCATACGGCGTACAGGGTCGTGGTGCCCTCGCGGAGCGTTATCCTGGATCCCGGGAGGTAGTCGGGCCAGGACGAGCCCTCGGTCTCCGACCATCCAGAGAACGTGAGCTCGCTCTTGGCCGGGACCGCATCGGATACCGTGGCGGAGTACGTGGGGGAGGACCCCTCGTACTCCTGCGACTGCGGCACGCCCGTGGCTCCCGGCGCGGAGTACTGGAGGATGAACTCGTAGGTCTCCTCGGCGTACTGGGCGTACAGGGTGATGCTGGGCTCCGCCGCTGTCACGCGGACGGTGTCCCCGACGTCGTAGGACCTGCCGGTACCGTCGACCTCGGTGTTCCAATGCGTGAAGGTCTCTCCGTCCTTCGTGGGGACGGTGTCGGGGACTGTGAAATCGTGGTACTCTGCGGAGTCCTGGGAGACCTCGTATCCCGGTCCCCCTCCCCCTCCGTTGGCGTCGTAGACCACGGTGTAGCCGACGGCCCAGTGGGCGTAGACTGTGGCGTCGTCCTGGAAGACGGTGGACGTGTCCACCCTGTCCCCTCCGACGGCCGATGTGAACCAGCCGACGAAGGTGTGGACCGAATCCCACGTGGCGACGGGCATGGACGGGAGGGTCCCATCCGCCCCGGTGGCCATGCTGGGGACCGACGGGGTCCCGCCGTTGCCGTCGAAAGTTATTGTAGGTACCACCTTAACCGCGAGCTGGCTGTAGTAGTAGTACGCCGCATCCCCCGTGGATGCGACGTGGTACCACATGGCCTTGACCCTCGCGGACCCGATGTCCACTCCGGACACGTCGGCGGACAGGACGCTGGACGAGGCGCTGACGCCCTCGACCCCCGCCACCTCGTCATCGTCCACGGACCATCTGTCCGCCGATCCGGACTGGCTCACATCCTCGTGGGTCCAGAAGACGCGCCTGGTCTGCTCCTTCTGGAGGAGCATCGGCTGCTCTATGACGGGGCCCGAGGAGCTCTCGAAGGTCCAGCCGCTGGCGTGCTCGATCTCCGTGGGGACCACCCACCAGGCGTACAGGGTGCGGGTGGAGTTCTCGCCCACGACGGTGGAATTGGTGATCTGGAGGCCCTCGCCGCCCGGCTGGGTGAACCAGCCGTAGAAGCTCATGCCGTCCTTGGTGGGTATGGGCATGGGCGCGTCCTCGTCGTAGGTGTCCCCGAAGGTGACCTCCCTGGACTGCTCCGAGCAGACCCCGCCCTGGGCGTCGAAGGTCACAACGTACTTCTGGATGGTCCAGTCGGCCCACAGGTCGACGGCCCCGGCGTAGACCCACCTGCCGTCGGCGTCGGTGTACCTGGTCTGCTGGCAGACGAGGTCGGCCACCAGGGAGCCGTCCGCCTCGGCGATCTTCGGCATCTCCCAGTCGTCCACCCGGTAGAAGTTCAGGGTGTGCCCCGCCTTGACGGGGGGCACGATGTTGGCCAGGGAGGTGTCGCCCATGTCGATGGTCGCCGACCCGTCCTGCTGGCCCCCGTTGGAGACCAGGCGGAGGGCGTAGGACGTCGCCGCGGCGATTGTGATGGTGTACTTCGAGCTGACGGCCTGGGAGGTCTCGTCGATGACGTAGGCCACGTACGTTCCCTCGGAGCCGCTCGTGGGGTTTCCGGAGATCCTCGGCGTGCGCCCGTTCCACGGGTCGTCGTAGAACCCGAAGGTCAGGCCGCCGATGACGGTGTCCCCGCTCCACTGCGCCCCGGAGCTCACTGTCACCCCGGCCTCGTGGAAGTCCATCGGGGTGCCGACGGACCCCGATACGGCCAGGTTCCTGGCGAAGAGGACGTGGACCGTGTGCGCCGAGGTCACGTTGGAGAAGGTCCAGCTCCCGAGGGTCGGGTCCTTCTCGACCCCGTCAACCCTCACGGAGTAGACTATGTACCCCGTGCTGGCCGTCCAGGTCACGGTCTTGGACGTGCCCTGGGCCACATGGTCGTCGGTGGATGTGATGCTCCCGCCGCGCGAGCAGGACGTGGAGACGGTCCAGTACTTGATCACGGACAGGGGGAGCATCGTGTAGTAGTAGCACGAGGATCCCCTGTAGTCGAACCTGAGGTAGCAATCGCCGTGGCTGACCCCCGAGGCGGTCACCAGGGCGTAGTAGACGGTTCCGAGCTCCGCCGAGGCCGTGGCGTTGCCCACGGTGTTGCCGGATGCATCGGTCACGCGGACGGTGTAGTCCCTCCCCGCCACGCTCACGAGGTCCACGGACGAGTTCACGCGGACGGTCACGGTGCCGTCCACCGCCACCTCCGCCCTGTCTATGGTCTGGGTGTTGTTCCTGTCCCTCCACGGGTTGGGGGAGACGGGCGTGAATGTCGTGGTCCTGCGGGAGAAGATGGCGTAGACCGTCGTGGCCTCCGTCACGCTGACGGATGCCCCGTCCGGGAGGACCTGGTTCCAGACCCTCCACTCGTAGAACTCGTACGTGTACTCCCTCGTGAAGTCCGCGGGGGTGGCGGTCACGGTCGTGCCGTTGATGACGATGGAGGACCCGTTCGCGGTGATCGAGGAGCCGTATGGCACGTTCTGGACGGAGGCCTGGCTGACGGTGCCGTACGACCTGGAATTGGACTGGACCCCGATGCTGAACGTCTGCAGGGAGATGTCCACGTAGAACGTCTTGGCCTCATAGGACGAGTCCATGACGAAGCTGAAGGGCTGGACGGAGGAGATCACCGAGGTCCCGAGGGTCAGCCCGTCGAACTTGTACCCGGTGTCGGGGATCGCGTCGATGGTCAGGCTGTCGCCGTCGTAGGCGGAGACACTGACGCTCCCGGACGATATGACCAGGCTGGACGTGTGCCGGGTGCTGTTGGTGCACGAGACGTTGCAGTGCCCTCCGCCCGTCCTTATCGTGATAGTGAACGTGCGGGGCATCGCCACGGCCGGATAGAAGGTCCTGTCCGAGGTGATGTTCCCGATTGAATCCGACCCTCCGCCGGGGTAGGTGTCCGTCTCTACCATGTTCTCGCAGTACGGGGACGTCCTGTCCCCCGAGACCTTGTACCATGTGGCGTTGAAGCTCCCGTTGTAGGCCACGTCGTAGTCCTTGTAGGAGTACGAGGAGCCGTACATGGTGTCGTTATACTTCCCGAAGTAGTTCCAGCCGAGCCTGTACAGGCGCACCACAGGGAGGGCGGTCAGCTCGATCTCGTTGTAGTACGTGACGTTGTTGTAGACGTAGTCGACGCGGATCGTGGCCTTGCCGGGTTTCTTTACGAGCAGGTCGACGGCCACGTACGAGGTGTCCGAGGCCAGCGTGCCCCAGAATGAGACGGCGATCACCGAGGGGTCCGAGGACGTGATGTCGAAGGAAGTCGCCGAGGAGATCCTATTGGGGGTGTACAGCATCCTCCAGGTCATGCTGGAGCCGTACGTCCTCCCGCCCACGTCGGCGGAGGATCCGAGCTCGTTCTTCTGCACATCGAAGAACTTCCCAGAGAGCTGGGGGGTTGTGCTGACCCATACGGCGTACAGGGTGTACGTGCCGTAATCGAAGGTCCCTGTCCCGCCTGCGACGTACTCGGGGCTGGATGCGGACGAGGATTCGGCCCAGCCGAGGAACCTGTAGCCGGGCCTCTCGGGCTCCGTCGACGGGATCTGCATGGACACGGAGGTGTAGTTGGAGTTCCCGGAGCTCACGTCGGGGGCTCCGGTCCCGCCGTTGGCGTTGAAGATCAGGTTGACGTAGTACCTGGTGGTGGCGGTGGGGGTCTTGGCCGGGTATATGTTCTGATTGCCGTTGACGGTGATGGAATCGCCCAGGCTCGTGCCGCCGTAGGAGTTCGCCATATCATTGCAGGACGAGTAGCTGATCCTCTTGATCAGGTAGCCCCCGGACATCGTGTCCTCGTTGTCCTTGGCCGCCCAGTCGATGTCCAGCTCCGAGCCTGCATCCACGGTGTAGTTGTAGTAGGTGCCCGTATGGGCCCCGGACTGCTCGGAGCCGTACCTGTAGAATGACTTGTAGTCCTGGCGATATACCTTGACCGTGTACTGGACCACGGGCTCTTCCATCCTGTTGGCGGGGTAGTACTTCTGGTGGTTGGTGTTCGCGACGACCGTGTCAGTGCCGCCTCCTGGATAGCCTGAGGAGGTCACCATGTTGTAGCAGTAGAGGTTCTCGTCCGCGCTGAACCAGTCCACATCCAGCGTGGAGCCCTTGTCCAGCGTGATGTCGGTGTAGGAAGTTTGCCATGCGGACCATGCGCCCGAGCCGATCTTGTACTTGTACTTGCTCCAGTTGCCCCTGTATACAGTGACCGTGATCTGCTCGGCGGGCGCGTCCGTGCTCCCGGAGACGGTGATCGTCCAGTTGTCCACGGTCTGATTCTGCTTCAGGACCGAGAAGGCGATCTCCGCCGAGAAGGATCCGGAGGACGATGGCGTGATCTTCCCGGTGAGAAGGGGTATCACATAGCCGTTCGGGAGGCTCTGGGCAGTCACCGCCAGCTCCGTCACACTGCATCTGGTCCTCGAGGTCGCCGTAGGTCCCGACAGGACGCCGCCGTTGGGTTGCATGTTGTTCGTGAGCGTGGCGGCGACGCTGAATGTGTGCTGGGTGCCCACGGCGACCTGGCCGACGTCGACGGATTTCGTGCGGTCGGTCACTGTTCCACCACCGTCAGGCTGAACGAGACGAACAGGGACCCGCCCATGTCTGTGGGCGTGGCCGATGTGATCAGGCCCTGCCTGTACGTCGCGTCGTTCACCGTGCTCATGACCCTCACAAGCCTGCCGTCCTTCAGGTCCTCGATGGCCTTGACGTTGGCCGAGGTCCTCCGGCAGTAGCCCCTGACCGTGCAGGTCGCCGAGTGGCGCCCCCTGTGGTACAGGAGGTCGTAGTCCGCCCCGTCGATCTCATGGGTGGTGATCTTGGGCTCCGAGGTCCACGGGCTCTTGGCCGTGAACTTCAGGGCCGAGGACACGGTGGTCCATGTGGATCCCCCGTCCGTCGAGTACTGCATCGTTATCGTCATAGGACCTTGCCCCCGTAGATGGTGCTGATGGAATTGGCGGCCGAGGCCTGCCCCCCGCTGATGTCGCGGATGTTGATGATGTTGGTGGTCTGGGAGGACGAGGATCCCCCCTGGGTGCCGTAGGCCGCCGCGACCCCGGCCGCGGCTCCCATGCCGGCGGATGCGAGGGCGAGCTTCCACGGGCTCTCCAGCACCGAGTTGTACGTGTTGATGATGGCTCCCTTCAGGGCCTGGAGATTCAGCATCTCCTGGACGAGCGCCAGGGCCTTCAGCCCCGTGGCCATTCCGATGAGCACCTGGAACCCCGCATTGACCATCCTGACCTTCTCCGCGTCCTCGTCGCTGACGATGCCGAGGGTGATCAGCCCGTTGGTCACGCCGTTGACGGCGCTGGCCATGGCCGTGAGCGTCAGGATGGTGCCCTTGATCTCGTTCTGCATCCCGACGAGGTTGGCCTGAGACTGCTCCGTGGTCTGCTGGAGGGACTCCATGTCCTGCTCCAGGGTCACGACCTGCTGGTCCGTGTCCGGCAGGGTGGCGTCCGCCTCCCTCCTTACCTCCGAGAGGTTGGTTTGGATGGTGTAGGTGTAGATCACGCTCCTGTCCAGGTCGCTCACATTACCGCCCCCAGCGCTCCGAGCATCCCGTTGACCCCGGCTGGAGTCGAGAGATCGAAGTCCCCGACCTCGATTACGTTGACTATGCCGTACATGGTGGCCGCGGCGGCGCCCGCGGCGGCGGTCGCCAGGGCGATCTGCGCCCAGCCCCACGGCCCCAGGGCGAGCTTGGCGGCGGTGAGCGCTGCGGCCTCGCCCGCCTCGCGGGCCGTATATGCCGCGTAGAGGGCCTTGAGGCCCTGGAGCATGCCGAGGGTCCCGCCCACCACCTGGAGGGCGCTGCCGCTGATGCTGAGGGCCATGGCGAGGGCGTCGTCGTTCGCCCCCATGGCGGTCATGGCCTTGTTGACCCCGTTGACCCCCTGCGTGATGTTGCTGTTGAGGCCCTTGGCCTCCTTGATCTGCATGGCGCTGAACCGCGCCATCTCGTGGCCGAGGTTCATCTGAGGACCCCCATGTCCTTGTAGAGCTTCTCCGTGGCCCTGTTCTCCTGCTCGATGACGCCGTAGAGCGCCCTGTACTGCTCGTACGTCGGGTCCCTTATGTGGTCCTCGGTCACGAGCTGGATGTGGAACCTCTCGGCCATCTCCAGCGCGGAGTAGTCCACGGGAGCTCCCCAGGACGTGAGGATGACCTGCATCTGGCGCAGGGCCTCCTGCTCCTCGGGCTCCAGGCTGTCGAAGAAGGCCTCGTAGTCCTCCGGCGTGGTCAGGAAGGGGTACTCGATGGTCCCAAGCATGTACAGGTCGAAGGACGGCATCATCTGCGCCGCGAGCTCATTGGCCCTCGCCACGGTGTCGGGGTCGGCATCCTCCTGCTGGGCCACCGGGAACACTTCGCGGGCCTCCGCCTCGAGGAGCGCCAGCCCCGGGTACCTCATGTACCTGATCTGGTCTATGTGGTCGTGCATCCTCTTGCTGATGTGCTTGAGGACGATGGATCCCCTGCTGGTGTGGATGACGTACCTCTCCCTGGTGTGGCCGAGGATGTCGGTTATCGGGACGGCCCTTATCTGGGGGAGGTCCTCGACCCTGTATCTCCCCCCGTCGAAGGAGACCTGGCCCATCATACCACCGTCATTGATCCCGCGTGGATGCGGACCGTCTCGGTGTACGTGGACTGCGCCCTGGACGGGTGGTCCTCGGTGTCGACGTAGCATTTGCCGAAGGTGAAGGTCCTCCCGCCGATCACGTGCGTGATGAAGAACAGGGGCGTGTCGTTGTCCTCGGTGGCCTTGAGGTTGTCCCAGTAGGCCCCCGTGCTCAGGAGGTCGTACTCCAGCTCCACGTCGCATATCTGGGGCACCAGGCCCTCGCCCGCGGCGTAGGCGTTGCCTCCGACGATGCCCGGCTCCTCCTCCAGATGGTTGTTGATCTTGACGGAGAAGCTCCTGGACGGGATGGTCACGCTCGCGCCCCCGATGGTCGCCACGGGGTAGGAGCTGTAGGTGATGGGCCTCTTGCTGGACGGTCCCGTCGAGGTGTCCCCGAGGGTCACGCCCAGGGCCGTGGCGACGGCGGCCACGGAGGCCTGCGTGGGGATCTGCCTCATGGCTTTGATCCCCAGGGCGGCGGTGATCTTGTCGCCCACGCCCGCGGCGGAGAGCTCCAGGGTGTCCACTTTGCACCCGGTGTATGCCACCCACTCGTCGGCCGCGATCCTCATGAGAGCCGTGAACGAATCCAGATCGTTCTCCGGGTCGTAGGCCAGCTCCAGGATGTCCTTCCAGAGGTAGCCCGCCGTGGTGTCGTCCCTGTAGAGGGACACGTTCGCGGAGAATCCCGCGGAGCGCTGGGTGTAGAGGACGGTGTCGAAGATCCTCGAGCCCTCGGCATACTGCTCCTCCTCGCCCGCGTTGCCGTTCCCCGACATCGTGTTCATGAATCCGACGTACTCGAAGTCCGTGTTGCCGGGGGTCGTTCCAAAAGTATTCTCGATAATGTACTGAAGCGCCCCGAGGGAGCCTGGTGTCTTCACTGCCATCGTATCATTCTCCCGGTCCAGATTTGTAGATCTCGAGCTCGAGGGAGTAGACCGTCCTCCCGTCCGAGTCGAAGCCGTCGTGGGACGGCGGATGCATCGCCCTGATGCAGTGGTAGAAGCTCCCGTTGACCTCCCTGTCCAGGAGGCACGCGGGGAGGTCCCCGTTGTTCCTGAAGAAGCGGTAGACCTCGCTGGCGAACTCGTAGACCCTCGCCTGGCCCTGGGCGTTGTACTGCCCGGCGAACACGAGGTTGAGGGTGCTCCTGGATGCGTCCACGGTCACGTCCGCCTCCTGGGACGACCTCGCCTCGGAGGCGATCATCGTGAGGGGGCGGTTGTCGTACGCCCCCTGGTCGGCGGGCGTGAAGTACTCGAACATGCGCCTGTAATGGTGGCCGCCGATGTCGGCCGCCTCGACCAGCGCGATGATGTCCTCCCCAATGGTTGTCATGCTCCCCCCATCCTCAGGAGCTCGTCGAGCTTCCTGTTGACCGCCTGGGGGATGTAGTCCGCGTTGTCCTCCACGGCCTTGGTGACGAACTTGTTGCCGGTGTTCTGCGTGGTCCAGCCGCGGCCGTAGCCGTACATCCCCTCGGACCAGTACTCGCCCTCCCTGGGCTTCAGCGCCTCATGGACGTACGGCGCATAGCCCACAGTGGCGGTCGCGTGAGCTCCAAAGGTGACCGTGTTCCTCTTGCCGGGCGCATCCCTGACCGGGTCGTTCTGGACGGCGTTCCTGAGGGCCTTGGCGGTCCCCGAGGTGTGCCCGGTCCTGGTGCGCTTCCCGTCCTTCCTGACGTACCAGTCATAACGGCGCTTGGTCGCCAGGGGCGTCCTGCGGATCATCGCGGTCCGGGGCTTGGTCATGAGGACCTGCTTCAGGCAGATGATACCCTGCTCCTCCACGCCCTTCTGCGCGAAGTCTATCGCCACCTGGACCTCGCCTACGTCGTTGACCCTGTAGCGGCGGACGATCACAGGCGATACCTCCAGTAGTGGTGGAGGCTCGCCACGGAGTCCTGCAGGACGGGATCCACGGGAGCGCGGTCGTACCTGGCCTTGACCAGGTCGCAGATGGCGGACCTTATGTCCTCGGGGCAGTCCGCGAAGCCGACCCTGCAGACGATGCGGGGGTCCGTCCCGCCCTCGGGGAGCTCGTACTCGAGGAACATCCTCTTAGGGGTGCCGTCGAGCCTGAAGGGCATGTCCTGGGGCACGCCGTCGCCGTCGGTGTAGGCGCACTTCTCGACCCTGTCGAGCCTGTATGGGAGCTCCACGCGCCTCGGGGGCAGTCCGGAGAGCTCCACGCCGCGGTAGCCGATGTACATCCCGAGGGCCCCCTCGAGCATCGTGCGTGAGGCGGTGATGTTCCTCCGGATGGGGTCGTCGTAGGTCAGGTCCGTCGGGCTGTAGCCGAGGTGGTCCTTGACCTCGTCCACGGTCACGGGCTCCACGATGCGGTCGCCGATGTCTCTAATCATGCGCGGACGATGCGCGGACGATAAGGGATATAATCACAGAAACCCCGGGGGGCTGATGCCCCGGGGTAAGGAGGTATTGCGACATCTTGGTGGGAGGGGCGGGCCCCTCCCTGGAGGTAACGGTTCACTCGTTCATCTTGCGGCGGATCTTCTCGGCGCCGTCCTTGGCGACCCCGATGTGGCCGACGATCTCGTTGATCATGGCCTGGGGGCCGTCGTTGATCAGGGTGAAGCCCCACTTGGTGAGGGGGATGGTCGCCATGATGATGAGCAGGATGTAGAGCTCGATGGTCACATCGGCGAACCAGGTCTGGGCGAACAGGCCCACGAGGAGCCATGCCAGCACGGGTGCGGCGATTGCCATGAGGGCGGTCGTGGCGATGTACTTCCCCTGCCAGGGCTGTCCGGCGCCTTTGGACTCGGTCTTCCTCATGCTGTTGATGCCCACGGATATGATGATCCCGGCGACGAGGCCGATGAGCACGATGAACACGAGGGCATTGGGGGAGTCGGGGACGAAGAATGTCTGCATCTTAGTCACTTCCTTGTTGAGGACGATGTATCCGAGGCCTGCCACGAAGAGCGTCCCGCAGGCATGCACGAAGGAGCGCATGCCGAGGATGCAGAGCACGGCCTCGATGTACAGTGCCGTCCTGCCGACCATCAGAAGAGGGTCCTCCCTTCGGAGTGCGCTTTCCTCATGCCGAGCATGGCTATGATGCCGAACAGTCCAGCGACGACGGCGAGGATGCCTATGGCGATGTACAGGACGGTGTTGTCGCTCTGCCCGGCGGGGTGCTGGGCCTTGTACTCCCCGATGGCCTTGTCGATGGCCTTCTGGACGTCCTCGGGGGACTTGTAGTCGGCGTAGTGGGCGATGATGGCGTCCACGTCCTCCTGGGTGTAGATGTACTCCCCGATGGCGATCTCGACGGCGATGGCGATGGCCTCCTCGACCTCCTCCTCGGTGTACAGGCCCTCGATGAGGGCGGCGATCTCCGCGGGGGTGTAGAGGGATGCGGTCGTGGGAATGACGAACTCCACGACGGTCTTGGCCTTGGCCACGTCGATGTCGACGATGGCCTCCAGGGCGGTGCTGACGGTCGCGTACATGTCGATGGGCACGGTGATGGTCTTGTCCCCGAGGTACTTGACGAGTCCGGAGGGGACGTCGTCGACGGTCTTCCCGGCTTTGTACTCGTAGGGGATGACGTACTCCGCGTCGAACGCGTCGGAGCCGATGACGGCCTCGATCTCGTCCTCCGTGGAGACTCCTGCAGTCTTATAGGTGATCAGGACCCCGTTCTCCGCATCGGCGACCTCCCACGCGACGGTGGGCTCGGCGGCGGCGTCAGCGCCGTCCTCGGCGATGACGAACGCACCTGCCAGTGCGAGAGCGAAGGCGATGATACCAGTTGCGATTATGGTGGATTTTGCCATATATGGTTGCCTCCGGCCATGCCATACGTGCATGTTAAGAGGTATAATCACAGAAGAATCCCCCCGTATGGGGGGTAAATGGGTTCGCTGGGGCGCTGTCGGCATGGGCGGGTACTCCACCCTCTCCGGGTAGCCCTGGGCCTTCTGCGTGGCCCTGACGGTCATCTTCCATTCACGGATCGCATCGCGGAAGGTGGTCCATGCCTGGGCCTCCTCGTCCGTTCCGCATGCGATGTAGTCGTTGGCCTTGGCGATCAGGATGTCCGCCTTGTCGTACATGCCGGAACGCTCGATGGAACGGAGCTCGTCGTCCCACTGTGCCCCTGCGGGGAGCATTCCGTTCTTGAGATTCTCGTATTCGGCGATGGACAGGCGGTAGAAGTCGTATTCGTAGTATGTCTCTTCCTGTCCGGTCTCTTCGTCGACTCTCGTCTTCTCTTCCTCGTTGCAGTACAGTATGACCGCTGCGGGGCCTATGATCTTTGGCTCCTGCCTTACCGAACTCTTCGATTTCATGCATTCCATAATTGATCCTCTCCGATAGCATATTGCCGACTGGGATCGTGGTCCTGCTCGCGAGACGGTACCCGTCGCAATGGTCGAGCACACCCTTGTAAGCGGACCATCTGCCCATATCATGACAATCAGGATTATAGGTCGAATCAACAATTAGAATCGTTTTAAGAGTCTTCATTGCGGCCTTGAGGTTGTTCTTCACCCTCTTCCTTAGAAGGGTGTATCCCGGGAATGATCTGTATCCGAGGTAGTCTATGCCCTCGGTCACCGGTGCGATTTTGTAGTTGGCGTTGAGCTTCAGACCGAGCTCTGCGAGAAGGGTCTGCATCCTTTTCAGAGCGCGCCTCAACCATGATTTCTTCCATCCCAGGATGACGATGTCGTCCAGGAATCTTATGTACCACTTGGCGTGGAACTTCTCTTTGAAGTAATGGTCTATCCCGCTCAAATAGAGATTACCGAGCCATTGGCTCGTGAGATTGCCCTTCGGTACACCCACGTCGGTACCGAAGCTGTCTATCACATTGCAGAAGAACCCGATGACCATGGGGTCCTTGAAAATCCGACGTATCCTGTCCTTCAAAAGCTCATGGTTGATCTGGTTGAAGAAGTCGTCCACATCCATCTGCAGATAATACTTGGCACCGCTGTTCCTCATATAGCTGTGAAGCTTATCCAATGCCCTGTGCTGACCTCTTCCGGGTATCGAGGCGTAGGTCTGCGGTATAAAGGTCTTGGTGAACACAGGGGCGACCTGCAGCATGACTGCCCACTGTGCTATGCGGTCCTTGAAGGGCAATGCCGCCAAGTCCCTGATCTTCGCGCCTTCCCTCCTGGTGAAACAACGATACTCTGATGTCGTGTAGGTGCCTTCCGCCATGTCTCTCTGGAGCTCCTTCAGGTTGGAAGGGTCTGACAGGAACTGCATCGCGGTCCTGCGTTTCTTCTTCCCTTTGCTCGAAGCTCTGCGCTGTGCTTCCTCCATGTTGTCGTCGGATACGATCTCCGACCAGAGGTTGTCCACTCTTTTCATGGCCTTCACCTACTACCTGTTCTTCCCACGCTCCCAGTTCTGTCGGGAGGGTACCGAAAAGGTTTCGTATTGTTCTATTTCGCCAAGGGGCAGAGGTCAGGATGAATGTGACTTATGCTTTTTTGATTAGGTGAATGTCAGGCGAGCACCATAATTCCAGTTCGAGTGAGACAGGGCATTATTCAAATTCAGGGACGAAAGACCGTCATTCGAGCCATTATCCGAGTAGCCACCGACACGCCGAACCGAAACGCGCTCCCGCGTTTCATCTTGACCCGTCGCTATTATGCGACTGGGGAGGGGGACCGCATATCCGTATAGATTTTTTGCGGTGCTCCGCACCCCCCAAAGTGGTTTAATCATCTCACCTCGCGCGAGGACGCGCTTCGGTCAATCCATACTGAAGGCCAGGCGAGCACCATAACCCCAGAGCGAGCGAGACAGGGCATCACCCAAAATCAGGGACGAAAGACCGCCACGCGAGCCATCACCCGAGCAGCCACCGACACGGATTGCCCTCTGTGCTCCAGCATGCATATAGTGCCCGTCGCACAGACCGACTGCATCGCCGCCTGTGATGTTGTT
>Ga0256407_10002175_pt1 | contig 38223 bp, 33 predicted proteins | sample RumenRJG_04DNA_FD_193489 | JGI IMG/M metagenome (GOLD analysis project Ga0256407, IMG submission 193489) | Bovine rumen microbial communities from Lethbridge, Alberta, Canada - RJG_04 | ecosystem: Host-associated > Mammals > Digestive system > Stomach > Rumen | place: Canada: Alberta... | reverse complement strand
TAAAGTCTTCGATTCTGTGGCCGCCCAAAACGTAGGTCAAGCGTTCCTTGTTGAGCGTGTCGTCAAAGGCGATGGAGTTTAAGGTTGGCTTTAACTGTTCCTCCGTCTTCATGTCGGTGACCAAAACATAGGCGCCGCGCTTAAGCAAAAAGCGCGCCACGGCCTCTCCGCCGCCGTTAAGGCCCAAGCCCATTACAGTGATGTGTTTGTCCTTTATGTCGTCAATCGATTTAAAGAAACATCCTTTTGGGTAAACATGGGCTTTCATTTTGGTCTCCTTTTTTCGTTCTGCTATTAGCGCGATGTCAAAAGTTTTTTGCCTGCTTCAAAGCGTTCCAACGCCTCGTCAATCAAAAGATTGATCAAGTCCTTGTATCCAAGGCCGGCGGCCTCGCACATTTTTGGGAACATGCTGATCGAAGTAAAGCCGGGAATCGTGTTGATTTCGTTGATGTAAATCGCGCCGGAATCTTTGTCGATAAAAAAGTCAACGCGGCTTAGGCCAGAGCAGTCCAAAACTGAGTAGGCCTTAACAGCAAGCTCCTTGATGATTTTTGTCGTTGTTTCGTCAATGTCCGCCGGAATCTTAAGCGCGGCGCCGTCGGGATCCTTGTACTTTGCGTCGTAATCGTAAAATTCATGTGTGGGAAGAATCTCGCCAGGAGTGTAGGCCTTGACGGCGCTAAAGGCGTTTTCGGGATTTTGAATGATCGCGTTTCCGGTAACGCTGCACTCAACCTCGCGGGCGTTGATGGCTTTTTCCACCAAAACTTTGTTGTCCCACATAAAGGCTTCGCCAAGCGCCATGCTAAACTCGCGCGCGTTGGAGGCCTTGCTGGCTCCGACTGAAGAGCCCGCGTTGCAGGGTTTTACAAAAAGCGGAAATCCAAAGTCCGCGATTACTTTTTCTACCAAGGCGTCGTAGCGCTTGTTGTCGTTTACGTCCGCGCGCGTAAAGCAATAGTAGGGGACTACTGGAAGGCCGTTGCTCTTCCAAATGACTTTTGTCTTTTCCTTGTCCATCGTAATTCCGCTGGCCATGACGCCGCAGCCGACGTAAGGAAGCTCGGCCGCTTCAAGCAAGCCCTGCATTACGCCGTCTTCGCAAAAAGTTCCGTGGACTACGCCAAAGACAGCGTCAACTTGCAATGACTTTCCGGCGACTACAAGCGCGTCTTTTTTTCCGCCGGGAATTATGTTCACAAGCTTTGCGGGATCTTCATCAATTTTAAACGCGGCGCTTTGGTCGCCCTGGACGCGGGCCAATTCTTGCTCGCTTTGCAAATACCATTTTCCGTTTTTGGCGATTCCGATTGGAATGATTTTGTACTTTGCCCGATCCAAGTTGCGGGCCACTGAACTTGCGCTTACAAGAGAAACTTCGTGCTCGCTTGATTTTCCGCCGAATAAAATCGCTAGATTCATTTTACACTTCCTTATTGTATCCTAGTTCCGCCAGCGCTTTTTTTGCCTCGGCGATTTCGTCGTAGGGCATCGCGCGGTCTTTGTATATGATGGAATTTTCGTGTCCTTTTCCCAAAAGCAAAACTATGTCGCCTTTTTTTGCCATGCCAAAGGCTTGCCTAATCGCTTTTGGCCTGTCAGGCGTGATGAACAAGTTTGAATTTTCCGTCTTGCCTTCTTTTATCGCGCCGGCGGCGATTTGAGACAAAAGTTCGCGGGGGTCTTCGCCGCGCGGGTCTTCGTCGCACAAAATAATTATGTCGCAATACTTGGCCGCGATTTGTCCTTGCAAGGGGCGCTTTGTAAGGTCGCGCTCGCCGCCGCTTCCAAACAGGGCGAACATTCTTCCGGCGCAACGATTTCGTATCGGCGGGAAAATCGCCTCAAAGCTTGACGGCGTGTGCGCGTAGTCAACGATAACTTCAAAGTCTTGGCCCCGCTCAATCTTTGTCATTCTTCCGGTAATCGGAATCAAGCTGTTGGCGCGGCGGGCAAGTTCGCGCAAGGGAATGTCTGCCATTTTGTTGACGGCGATCATCGCGGCCATTATGTTCATCGCGTTAAAGGCTCCGACGCAAGTCGTGCGCGCTGTTATGCTTTCGTGGCTTTGGTCAAAGGCCGAGCCGTGGTCAAATTCAAATTCAAGGTAGTCTTGCGCGGCGGTGATTTTTTGCGCCGACAAAAATTCCACGCCGTCAATCGGCTGGACTTCTTTTGTAGTAAAGCCGTAGCAAGCCGCTTGCGTCGCTTGCGCAAAATACGCGGCCGAAGGATCTTCCATGTTTACGATTCCGCAAGGAGTCAAGTCCAGGGGAACGTTGTTAACGACCTTGTGGTGGTTGTGCTTGTCCAAGGCGCGGAATAGGTTCGCCTTGTCGTCGCGGTATTGCTCAAATGTTTTGTGGAACTCCAAGTGCTCCAGCGTAACGTTCATAAAAACGCCGCAGTCAAAAAGAACGTGGTCCAAGCGGCCAAGCTTTTCGCTAAGTCCGTGGCTGGAGCTTTCGACAACCGCGTACTCGCATCCGTTTTGAACCATCTCGTAAAGTTCGCGCTGGATGATCGGCGCTTCGGGGGTAGTGGAGTGAACGGGATTCGCAACCGCGTCTCCTCCCAAAGAATACTGAACGGTTGAAATAAAGCCGGCCCTTTTTCCCGACAAGCGCAAAAGCTGCCAGATAAAGGAAACGGTCGAAGACTTTCCTTCGGTTCCGGTTACGCCGATCACTATTAATTTTTTGGAAGGGTTTCCGTAAAACTCCGAGGCTACGGGAGCCATCGTCTTGCGCGCGTCGGCGACTTTAAGCAAAACAGGCATCACCAAGTCGGAGAGTTTTTTTTGCGCGTCGCCCATATTGTTCAAGGTTCTGCAAACGATGGACTTTGCGATTTGCGCGCTTTCTTCTTTTGTCAATTCGTCTTGGTAAACGATTACGCTGGCGCCTGAATCAATGGCCGACGCGATGAATTTGTTTCCGTTTACATGCGTTCCGGGAAGGGCGAAAAAAAGATAGTTTTGCTTGACTTCGCGCGAATCAAAAGCAAGCCCGGCGACAGGCGTTGCGCCTATAAGCGACATGTCCAACGGACTAACGCCGTCCGCCGCGACCGCCTTGCACTCAAATGAATCCAACAACGAAGACAACTTTTTTTCCATAGCGCCATTATTTTATCGCAAAGCGCTATGAATTTCAAGCAATGCGCGCTAGAATGGCGCTATGTTTGAAGTAAGAGTTGAGGATGATTTTGCGGCGGCGCATTTTTTGCGCGACTATCACGGAAAGTGCGAGGCCTTGCACGGCCACAATTACAAGGTTTTTGTCCACGTTCGCGGAAAGGAGCTTAACGAGGGCGGAATGCTCTTGGACTTTACGCAGCTAAAGGCCGCGCTTAAAAAAGTTTTGGCCACCCTTGACCACACCAACCTTAACGACAATCCCTTCTTTGACCAAAATCCCAGCGCCGAGCGGATCGCGCTTTACATTTGCCAAAACGTTCAGGCAGAGCTTGACGCGCAAAAAAAAGACGTCCGCCTTTATTCGGTGGACGTCTTTGAAACCGATAAAAATCGGGCTACATATTACCCTGATTAAACCGTGAAGTTGTTGATCTCTTGGCCAATCTTGTAGATTGATTCCTTGAGAGTGCTTGTTACGTCGTTCAAAGCCGCGCCGGTTTCGTTAATCTTTTCGGCGCCCTGAGACATTTCTTCCATGCTGCCCTTCATCGCCAAAGTCGCGTCCTGCAAGAGACGGACTTCGTTAAGGATCAACTTGTTGCCTTCAGTCATTTCTTCGCTGGCGTTGCGAACTTCGATTGAACCGTCGTTCATGTTCTTAAGCGCTTCGCTGATCTGGCGGCTTCCTTCTGTCTGCTCTTCCATAGCGGTGCGAATCTGAATGACAAGCTGGTCTGTGTCGCGAATCTTGTCGGCGACGACTGTAAGAGCCTGGGCCGACTCGTCGCTGGCCGCGACAACGCTTGAAATTGATTCCTTGATTTTTGCAAGCTGTTCGCCGATAGTCTTTGACTGGCCTGTAGAAGTTTCAGAAAGCTTTCGGATTTCGTCGGCAACAACGCTAAAGCCTTTTCCGGCGTCGCCGGCGTGGGCGGCCTCGATGGCGGCGTTCATGGCCAAGAGGTTAGTCTGGGCCGCGATGTTGGCGATGGCCTGGTTGGCGTCTTCAAGCATGGCTGACTGAGTTTCGATCTGCTGGATCTTTTCGTTAACGTCCTGCTGCTTCTTAAAGCCGATGTCAGCGTTTTGGTTAAGCTCTTCGAACGAGTTGGCCATTCTTTCTACGTTCTGGTTGACCGAAGAAATGTTTCCGATCATCTCTTCTACCGCGGCCGAAGCCTGGGTGATGCCTGATGTCTGGCCTTCGATCATCTTGTTTAAAGAGTCGATGTTTGAAGAAATCTCGTTTACGGCTCCGGCGGTTTGGTTTACGCTCTGGCCTTGAGATTCGATTTGCTGGTGAATTGATTTGATGTTGGCGATAATCTGTGTGATCGCGCTGGCAGTGTCTTGGCTGATGGCGCCCATGTTCTCGCCGCCGGCTTCCAATTCTTTGTCCTGGTTCTTGACGATTTGAATGATGCCCTGCAAGCGCTCGACAAACGCGTTAAAGCCGCCGACAACTTCGCCGACTTCGTCCTTGGACTTTGTTTCGATTCTTTGCGTAAGGTCGGCTTTGCCGCTGGCAATCTTAAGAAGGTTGTCGCGAACGTTGAGAACCGGTTTTACGACTACAAAGCGAACGATGATTGTCGTCAAGATAGAAATTACTACGAGCATAATAAGCAATGAAGGGATAACCAATTTCAATGTTTGCTCGATGGCCGCTGTGATTACATGCTGGTTCTTTGCCATAAAGAGCATTCCGACAACTTCGCCGTCGGGGTTTTTGTGCGGAATGTAAATTGAGCGGTATTTCTTTCCGCCGATTACGTTGCTAAGTCTGAGAGGTTCGCCCTTGCCCAAAACTTGGCTAAGAACCTGCTTGTTGTCGATTCTTGTGCCCGTCATCGGGTTGCCCTTTGTGTCGCGCAAAGTTGTGGAAACGCGCAAGTCGCCCTTGAATACGGTGCATTCCGTTCCGTGGGCTTCTTTTACAAGGTTGACAAAATCTTCGCTTGTAAAATTGTAGCCTGTAAGCACGGCTCCAACGACCTCGCCCTGGTAGCGGACGCCCGTGGCGTAAACCAAAGCCCAATCGCACCAATCTTTTGAAATCCAAGAGTAGCTTGTTTGCTGGCCTCCGATTACTTCCGTCCAAGCCTCTACGTCCCTGACGTTGTCGCCAACGCCTACGTTTCCGGCCAAGACGTTTCCGCTTTTGTCAGCGATCATGATAAAGTCCGAGTCGATGCTTCCAATCTGGCTTTCAACGACATTCTCCATAAGGGCTATGTCGTCGGTTCCCAAAGCGGAAGTCGTGCGGTTTAGGCCCGCGATTGTCTTTGACTCAGCCGACAGCGTAGCGCTCCAATTCTCCAAGAGAATCTCGCCTCCGCGTCCAGCTGTTTTTACAGTGTCGTCAATCTCGGCCGTAAAGCGGTCTTGGAAAGTAAAGATGGAAATCGTACAAATTGTTACTGATGCCAAAATGACCATTATGGCCACGATGAAAAAAATCTTAAGGGATAATTTAACCTTCATGTAAACTCCTTGTGAATACAATCATAAATTATAATCCAAGTGCAAGAGAAAAGCAAGTTTTTTCTTTAATAAGGAGAAAGGCTTCAATAAAAAAACACCTTTACTTTTGTAAAGGTGTTTTTTATCATTTTTTTCGTTTTTTTATACTTTGAATTGGTCGATTTGACCGCCAATCTTGTCGATGGAATCTTTTACGTCGCTTGCGATTGTGGTAAGTTCTGAAGCGGTCTCGTTGATTTTTGTCGCTCCGATTGACATTTCTTCCATGCTGCCGTTCATCGCGCGGGTAAATTCCTGCAAGGCCGAAACTTCATGCAAAATCATCTTGTTGCCTTCGCTCATTTCGCCGGCGGCGGTGCGGACTTCCGACGTGCTGTTGTTCATGCTGTGGAGCGCTTCGGTGATTTGCTTTGAGCCTTCTTGTTGCTCTTCCATCGCGCTCTTGATTTGCGTGATAAGCTGGTCGGTGTCGTTGATTTGTTCCGAAACAGAAGAGAACGCCTGGTTTGAGTCCGCCGAAGCCTTTACTACGGTTTCGATGGAATCTTGAATCTTGCTTAGCTGCTCGCCGATTGTCTTTGACTGCGAGCCGGAAGTTTCTGAAAGCTTTCGGATTTCGTCGGCAACAACCGCAAAACCCTTTCCTGCGTCGCCGGCGTGAGCGGCTTCGATGGCCGCGTTCATGGCCAAGAGGTTTGTCTGTTCCGCGATGGCCGAAATCGCTTGGTTGGCCTCTTGCAACATGGCCGACTGGTTCTCTATGCTGCGGATTTGTTCGTCAACCGCTTGCTGCTTGATGATTCCGCCTTGCGCGTTTTGCTCAAGCTCTTTGAAAGACTCGGCCATCTTGTTGACCGACTGGTTGACGGAGCTGATGTTTCCAATCATTTCTTCTACGGCGGCGGAAGCTTGCGTTACGCCGGACGACTGGGTTTCTATCATGCGCTCCAAAGACTCGATGTTGGAGGCGATTTGGTTTACGGCGGCGGCGGTTTGGTCAACGCTCTTGGATTGGTTGCCGATTTGGCCGCGCATGCTTTCTATATTGGCGATAATTTCCGTTATCGACGCGGCGGTGTCTTGGGCGCTGTTTTGCATTGAAACGCCCGCGCCGCCAAGGTTTTGGTTGGAACCCTTGATTTGCGCGACGATGTCTTGGAGTTTTTCCATAAACTTGTTGAATTCAACAACAACGTCCGAAACTTCGTCGTTGCCGCGCTTTTGGATTCGCTTGGTAAGGTCGGCCTCGCCGGAGGCTACGTCTTCGATCGCGTTCTTTACGGTCTTGAGCGGCTTTAAGCTGATAGACATCGCCGCTCCAACCGCGCAAAAGGCCACAACAAGCATTGCCGCTGAAATAATCAAAATCACTTGCTTCATCGTGTCGATTTGCGAATAAAAGTCGTCGTACTGGCAGGCGCCGAATACCGACCAATCCGTTCCGGGAATCGGGCAGTAGGCCGCGATCATTTTGTTTCCGCCGCCTGGAAGTCCAAAAACTTGGTGGCCTGATTCGCCCTTCATGACGCGGGCCAAAACCGGCTTTACGCTTTCGTCAGCGTCTTCGTTGACGTCCTGGAAACTGGTCACTTGCTCAAAATTGTTGGAGGCGATCGTGCGGCCGGTTTCGCGGCTTATTACTTGCAGGTGGGTGTCCGATTTTCCGAACGAGATTTGCTCGATTCTTTTTGAAAGAACGTCGCCCAAAACGTTAAGGGAAAGACAGCCGATGGGCTTTCCGTCGTCTCCGTAAACCGGACTTGCGTAAATCTGGAAAAGAACGTTTGTGACGGGGTTTATGGCCGGGTCGGTGATGGTCGTTCTTCCCATCGCGGCGTTGTCTATGTAAGCGCGCTTTAGGTTGATCGGCTGGCCTGCGGCGGTGTAGCTGTTTCCGTTCAAGTCGTAGAAGCCAATGTTTTCGTATTCCTCGCTGACTTTTGCGATTCTAGTGAGCTGGGCGCATTTTTCTTTTAACGGAAGGTTTTCGTCCTTTAAGAAATCCGCCAAGGCGACGGCGTTTAGCATTCGGAAGTTTTTTTCTTCCTCGGCCTTGATTTTCGCCGCGGCGGCTTCGGAAACCGCGTTCAAGAGCGCGTCGACTGACGCGTTGGTTGACTTTGTGGAAAGTTTCATCGCTACCGAAACGATCACAAGATTGGACGCGATGAAAATAAGAAGAACAATCGCGATAAGCCTGAATTGGAGGCTTTGGAAAAATTTAGACGCTTTCATTAGCTGCTCCTTGCAAGTAAGATTATGAGAAAAAATTATAATGCTTAATCGCGCAAAAAACAAGAGTTTACAGGCGCACCGGGATATGGGCTATGCTCAGTTCCTGTTTGATGCCCTGAATCGTGTATTCTCCGCTGTGAACCATTGTGGCGATAAGGGCCGCGTCTGCCTGGCCTTCTGTCAAGACTTGCGCCAAGTGGTCCACGGTTCCGCCGCCGCCAGAGGCTATTACAGGGATTTTAAGGCTTTCAGCCATCATTTTGGTCAGCGGTATTTCATAGCCCGCCTTGGTTCCGTCAGCGTCCATCGAATTGAGAACGACCTCTCCGGCGCCCAAGTCTTGGGCTTTTTTGGCCCATTCAAGAGCGTCAAGGTCGGTTTTGACGCGGCCCCCGTTTAGGTAGACCCTGTAGCCGGACGGACATTCGGAGTCGCGCTTTGCGTCCATTCCAAGCACGATGCATTGGCTTCCAAAGACGCTGGCGCCTTGTCGTATCAAGTCTGGGTTTTTTACCGCCTGGGAATTCAGGGAAACTTTTTCCGCTCCGGCCAATATGGTGGAACGGATGTCTTCCATTGAACCGATTCCGCCTCCCACGCAAAAGGGGATAAAGACTTGGCTGGCCACTTTGCTTATCAAGTCCAAAATCGGCCGCTCTCCGCGGGCGCTGGCCATGATGTCGTAAAATACAAGCTCGTCTACGCCTTGCTCGTAGTATTTTTTGGCCATTTCAACAGGGTCGCCGATGTCAATGTTGTTTTGGAACTTGACGCCTTTTGTGGTGCGGCCGTCCTTTACGTCAAGGCAAACTATGATTCGTTTTTTTAGCATTGCAAGTCCCCCTCGACAAAATTCTTTAAGATTTTAAGGCCGGCTTTTCCGGATTTTTCTGGGTGGAACTGGCAGGCAAAAACGTTCTTGCTTTGGATCACCGCGGGAACCATCGCTCCGTAATTGGCGTAGCCTTTTATGACTGAAGGATTGTCCGGCTGGATTACGTAGGAGTGGACAAAGTAAAAGTCGCTTCCTTCGGGCACGCCCTTTAGAATCGGGCAGTCGCCGCTGTAAGAAACTTCGTTCCAGCCCATGTGGGGAACTTTGCGGGAATTGTCTTCCGGGTTTACGTCGCGCTCGCGCCAAACGTTCTTAAAGTGGCGGATCGTTCCGGGAATGATGCCAAGGCATTGAGTGTCGCCGCCTTCTTCGCTTTTGTCAAAAATGATTTGGGCGCCGATGCAAATTCCAAGCAAGGGCTTTTTGTCCTGGGCCCATTCGCGCAAGAACGTGTCAAAGCCCGACATCACAAGCTCGCGCATGGCGTAAGCCGCCTCTCCGTCGCCGGGAAAAATCACGCGGTCAACGTTGGCCAAGTCGGCCGGATTTTTTGAAAGAATGTATGGCGCCTTTAAAAAGTCCAAGGCGCGCTCCACGCTCTTAATGTTTCCGGCGTTGTAATCAACAATTCCAATCATAACTATATATTAGCGCGCATTGCGCAACGATTGCAAGAACGCCGCGACTGTGTTAGAATATTGTCATGGCTTCAGTTAAAAATAATTCAAACAAGGACAAGACTCCGACTCCGCACAACGCGGCAAAGAAGGGCCAGATAGCGCCGACGGTTTTGCTGCCCGGCGACCCCCAGCGCGCCGAATGGATAGCCAAGGAATTTTTGACAGGCGCAAAGCTTGTCACCGACGTCCGCGGCATGAAAGGCTTTACCGGAAAATATAACGGAAAGCCCGTCACCGTTATGGGAAGCGGAATGGGCGCCGGCTCGGCGGGCATTTACATTTACGAGCTTTTCAACTACTACGATGTCGAGGCGATTGTAAGAATCGGCACTTGCTGCTCCTTGCAAAAGGGAACAAAGCTTGGCGCGATGATTTTTGCCATGACCGCCTCGACCGACTCAAATTACGAATACCAGTACGGCTTGCGGGGCCACCTTTCGCCCGCCGCGGACTTTGGCCTTTTGGAGGCCGCCGCGGATTTTTCGCGCAAGAATAAATTCGCTTTTGAAGCGGGCCCGGTTTTTTCAAGCGACTTTTACAGCGCCTACAACGCTTTGGGCGACCAGGTTTGGAAGTCTTGGGCAAAGATGGGATGCCGCGCGCAAGATATGGAAACTTTTTGCTTGTACGCGCAGGCGGCCTTTGCCAATAAAAAGGCGCTTTCGATTCTTACAAACGTTTACGACAAAATTACGAACAAGGGAATCGCAAGCGACGCCAAGGCCCTTACGCCGATGGTTCAAACCGCGCTCTCTCTTGCCTAAAGATTTTTACAAAGACAAAGGCAAGCGCGATTGCGGTGATCGCCCATGACGCGGGGTAGGTGAACAAAAGCCAACGCGTCGAGTGGAAGCGCGGCGTTTGAAAGGCCGTGAAAATCCAGGCAAGGCGGCTTCCGCACGCTCCCAGCAAAACAATAATCGACGGCTCAATCGAATGACCCAAGCCTCGCATGTCCGCGGCCAGTGACGACATTATTCCGCACAGGATGTAGGGGCCGCACAAAATGCGAAGTCGGACGACGCCTTCGGCGATTGAGGCTTGGTTTGAAGTGTAGATTTCCAGCAAGGGCCGCGCGAACAAAACCGTAAGCTCGCCAAAAATCAGGCCTGTCGCGCAAATGACGCCCAAGGTTTCCCAAACGCTTTTCTTTACCCGCTTGAAATTTCCCGCGCCAAAGTTTTGGCTTACAAAGCTGACTCCCGCTTGCTCAACCGAAATCATCGCAGTCCAGCAAAAGTTTTCCAAGTTGCCGGCCGCGGCGTTTCCAGCCATCGCGTCGGCGCCAAAGGAATTGATTGCCGCTTGGATCACCAAGTTTGATATTGTGAACAAAATGTTTTGGATTACGTTTGGAACGCCGATGCGCAAAATCGAAGCGACGACAGCGGCCTTTAGGCGAATCATTTTAAAGCAAAGCCTAAACTCGCCTTCTTCGCGCGCAAGGCAAACGATTATCAAAAGAGTGGCCGCGTATTGCGAAACGCTTGTGGCTAGTCCTACGCCGGCAACGTCCATTTTTAGCGCGATTACAAAAATCAAGTTGAGGATTACGTTGACGACTCCAGCGGCGAGCAAAAAGTAAAGGGGCCGCTTTGTGTCGCCCTTGGCGCGCAAGATTCCCGCTCCAAAATTGTAAACGGCGATCGCGGGCAGTCCTGGAATCAAGTAGTGTACGTATCTTAGCGCAAGGCCAAAAACTTCTTGCGGCGTTTGCAAGAGCCAAAGAATCTTGGGCATAAAAATCCAGGCCGCGATTGAAAGAAGCGTTCCAAGCAAAAGGCCAAGCGCGATTGAAACGTGAAGAACGTCGGCCACGGCGTCCTTTTTTCCGGCGCCGATATTTTTTCCCGCGACGACCGCCGCTCCTCCGCCCAAGCTCATAAAGACGTGGCAGCAAAGGCCCCAAATAACAGACACCGCTCCGACCGCGGCAAGAGAATTGTTGGAGCCAAAGCGGCCGATGACGATTATGTCGGCGGCGTTAAATAAAATCTGCAGAATGCCCGAAAGCATAAGAGGAAATGAAACACGAACGAGTCCTTTAAAAATCGACCCGTTCAACATGTCGATAGAGTTCTTCATTGTTTTTTGTTTGCGCCTTTTTTTTTAGGCCAGAGACTTTCCGTCGCTAAAAGCGTTTCCGACGCGCTTTCCGAATTCGTAGTAGCCGTGGTCCGCTGTATTGTAGATTATTGGATGATATTTTGCAAGGTCAACCTTGCCGTCCGCGTCAAGAATTTTCTCGTCGGCGACTACGTTGACGATTTGGAACAAATGCTTTTCGTCGTCTAAAACTTTTACAAGGCGGCATTCCAAGGTCAGCGGAAACGCGTCAAAAATCGGAGCGTTGACGTTGGCGCTTTTTGTGATTTTCCAACCGGTCTTTTCCAACTTGTCAGGCTCTTTGTTGGCCGAAACGACTCCTACATAGTCGCAAGCTTTGAGCGATTCAACCGTTCCAAAAGCGATAGTGGCTTCTTTTGTTTGCTCGATGTTTTTTGTGGTCTTGTGGCTTTTGGCAAGGCAAACCCAAACTTGGTTGTCGTCCGCGATTCCGCCCCAAGCCGCGTTCATAGCGTCAGCCTTTCCGTTTTCGTCGTAAGTTCCCAAAATCAAAACAGGCATCGGGAACATCATTGTCTTAGCGCCTAAGTCTTTCATATTTACTCCTGGGCGATTACTTCGTCAAAGAACTTTGAGTAGTCCGTCCGCTTGTCCTTGCTAAAGGCCATCGCCGCGCGCGGGTGCTGGTTGAGATAGCCTGTTACCAAGTAGGGAACGTCGTAGCCCCAAACAACTCCGTCCTTCTTAAGCTGCAGCATGTATTTTTCAATGAACTTGAGCGTTTCGTAAACCTTGTACTTTGGGTTTTTAAGGAAAGCCAAAAGGTTTTCCATAAAGCAGTTTCCAGCGCCGCGTCCCATTCCGTTGTAAGTGGCGTCAAGCCAGTCTACGCCGTCGCCGCACGCTTCGATTGTGTTGGCAAAGGCGAGCTGCTGGTTGTTGTGCGCGTGGATTCCCAATTGCTTTCCGTGCTTGTCGGCGTATTCCTTGTAGAGCGCGCAAATGCGCTGCATCTGTTCCGGGAAAATCGAGCCGTAGCTGTCGACGATGTAAATGCAGTCGGCGGGCGACTGGCCGATCATGTCCAAGGCAACCTTTATGTCGCCTTCTTGCGCGGTGCTGATCGCCATGATGTTGCAGCTGACTTCGTAGCCCTTCTTTTTTGCGTCCTCGATGATTTCCAAGGCTCCGGGGATTTGGTGAACGTAGCAAGCCACGCGAATCAAGTCGACGGGGCTTTCGCTTTTGGGGCGAATGTCTTCCTTAAAGTCGCAGCGGCCCACGTCGGCCATAACGGCAAGCTTGACCTTTTTGTCGGCGTTGTCGCCGATCACCTTAAAGATGTCTTCGTCGTCGCAAAACTTCCATTTTCCGAACTTTGTTTTGTCAAAAATTTTCTTAGAGGCTTTATATCCAACTTCCATATAGTCAACGCCGGCCGCGATGTTTGTCTTGTAAAGTTCCTTGACAAATTCGTCTGTGAACATAAAATCGTTGACAATTCCGCCGTCGCGGAGAGTTGCGTCAATAACGCGAATCGATTCGCGCACGCCCATTAAAGCAGAAAGTTCTTTCATATATTACCTCTTTGTGGGGTGATTTCGGCGCGATAATTTTATCCGCGCCGAAAAACGAGTGAGTCAAGGCTTTAAGCGCAGCGCGCCTTGACCACTCGTATGATACTATCAAAAGAAACAAAAATGTTCAAGCGCGACGGCGGATTTTTAGGCTTGCAAGCGCTTGCGGACCGCTCCGGCGGCGCAAAAAAGGATAAAGGCTGCCAGGTCGGCGGCCACGATTGTGCTTCCTACAGGCGTTCCCGCCACGATGGAAACAAGCAAGCCCGCCACCGAGCAGACGACGCTCAAAACTGCCGAGCAAACCGTGACCGAAAAAAAGCTCCTGAAAAGCCTCATCGCGCTCAAAGCCGGGAAAATGATCAAGGCGCTTATCAAAAGGCTTCCGACCAAGTTCATCGCCAAGACTATGATCACCGCGATGATCACGGCCAACAAAAGATTGTAGGCGGCGGCGTTGGTTCCGGAGGCCGCGGCAAAGTCTTCGTCAAAAGTGACGGCGAAAATCTTGTTGTAAAAAATCACAAAGACCGCCACGACGATCACGGACAGCGCGGCGCAAAGATAAACCTCCGCTTTTGTCAAAGTCAAAATCGAAGTGCTTCCAAAAAGGGTGCTGCAGACGTCGCCGCTTAAGTTTGCCGAAGCTGAGAACAAGTTTACAAGCAAGTAGCCGAATGCCAAGGCGCTTACGCTTATCATCGCGATGGCGGCGTCGCCCTTGATTTTTGTCTTGCTGCCCGCGGCCAAAATGATTATCGCGCAAAGAACCGTAATGGGCAAAACCAATAACATCGTGTTGTTGATTTTTAGAACCGTCGCGATGGAGAGCGCTCCAAAGGCAACGTGCGAAAGTCCGTCTCCGATAAACGAAAATCTTTTGAGCACCAGCGTCACTCCCAAAAGCGACGAGCAAAGCGAAATCAAGACGCCGACAATCAAGGCGTAGCGGACAAAGGGAAACGAAAAATATGTTGAAAATTGTTCGAGCAATTCTGTCATTGTCTTGCCTCAAAGGAAATTTTCGCGCCGATGTTCAAAATGTGGGTGGCGTCTTTTAGCGCGACGTTTACGTCATGCGAAATCATTATGATTGAAATGCGGTCGTTTTGGTTTAAGTCTTTTACAAGCCGGTACATTTCTTCGGCGGCGTTGGGATCAAGGCCCGTGATCGGTTCGTCAAGCAAAAGCATTTTTTGAGTGGCGCAAAGGGCGCGGGCCAAAAGGACTCGCTGCTGCTGGCCGCCCGAAAGCTCCCTGTAGCATCTTTTTGCAAGCGAAAGGATTCCAAGCCGCTTCATGTTCTTAAACGCGGTCTGCTTTTCGGCCTTGCTGTAAAATGGCCTGAATCCCGCGGAGGCTTGGCAGCCGGAAATTACTATTTCTAGAACGCTGGCCGGAAAGTCGCGCTGGACTTGCGTTTGCTGGGGAAGGTAGCCGATTTGATTTTTTTGCAAGCCGTCGCCAAAAATTATCTGGCCGTCAATCGCTTTTTGCAAGCCAAGGATTGTCCGCATAAGCGTGGACTTTCCGCTTCCGTTCTCTCCGACAATGCAAAGGTAGTCGCCCGCGTTGACGCAAAAGTTAAGGTTTTTAACGAGGATGTTTTTATTGTAGCCAAGGCAGAGGTCCTTGCATTCCAAAAGAGGCATGGGGAAAATTATGCCAAAAAAACGCCCGCTCGTCAATATGAAAACGGTTTTCATTTTTGCGACAGGCTTGACCCTGCAATCTTTTGGCGCGATAATTGCTGCGGATGAAAAAACTTTTTGCGGCCATAGTTTTCTTTTGCCTCTGTTTTGTCGCCTTTTGCGCGGAAGTAAAATACATCTATTACGACGACGATTTTTTTACAGAAGACATCACGGGCCCCAAAAAGGAAACCGACAAAAAATTAAAGACCGACTTTATTCCGTGGCTCCGCCAGCAGTTTTACGACTCAAGCGAAAAAGAAACCGTCGCAAAGCAAATGCTTGCCTTTGACTGGTCGATGCTTGTAAGGGGTTTTACGCACGGCGGAATCGGAGCGGGAATGAGCTTTGAAAAGCAAATCATTCCTCACTTGTCGGCAAGCGCCTACTTTGGCCAAGCCGTGCTCTTTGAAAATTCCGACGGCTGGGGTTGCTACACATTCTCGCCCGCGGGCTTTGTTTACTATTATCCGATTAGCCGGCAGCTTAGAAAATTTTATTTGGCCACAGGCTTTTGCTGGGACTTGGTCTTTTATTTTGGCGACAAAACGCCTGAGGGAGCGAGAGCGTCGTCATTTTCAATCTACCCGCAGGCGGGCTGGAAGTTTTCGTTGCCTTGGCGTTTTTTGATGGACATTTTTGTGGGCTACAAATTCGCCTTTAACAAGAACGGCGTTTATTACGGAAATTCCGCCGACATCCTTGGCTTTGGCTTTCAGTGGGGAATCAGTTTTAAGCATTACATGAAAAAGCGCGGCTAGCTTGCCAAGGCGTAAAAGCCCGACTGGATTTTTTGGACAAGCTCTTCTTTTGGCATCGGCTTTCCAAACAAATATCCCTGCAGACGCTGGCAGCCGATTCCCTTTAAGAAGTCGTAGGCCTCTTGCGTTTCGACGCCTTCGGAAAGAGTTTGCATTCCGATTTTTTGAGCCAGCGAAACGATGCTTGTGATGATTGGCTCGGCCTTTCTGTTTTCAGAAAACTTTGAAAGGAAAGCCATGTCGATCTTCATCAAGTCAAAGTTGTAGTCCTTTAACACGTTCAAGCCGGAATAGCCAGAGCCAAAGTCGTCAAGCCACAAAGAGTTTCCGTTTTTTCTAAATGTCTCCAAAGAAAACTTAAGCTTTTCGTCGCTGGAAGAAAGCGCGCTTTCCGTAATCTCCACATGAATGTCGTCCTTGGAAAGCCCGTATTTTTCTATGCAGCTGTCAAGCTCTTCGGCGGGGTTTATCAATTCAAAGTCCAGCCTTGAGAAGTTGATCGACACTGGAACAAACGGAAGCTTTTTGTCGCGGCATTCCTTGATGTCCCTGCAGGCGATTTCCATGACGCGCAAGTCAAGCTTGTGGATCAAGTGGTACTCTTCCAAAATGGGAACAAAGGCCGCCGGCGGAAGCATTCCAAAGTTCGGGTCTTTCCAGCGGGCCAGGGCTTCCACGCCGCAAAGCTTTCCGTTTTTTGAAAGGACGACCGGCTGGTAGTAAACGGTGATGTAGTCGTTTTCTATCGCTTGGTCAATGTTGTTGATGATGTGAAGCTTTTGGTTAAAGACCTTGTCCATCTTGGACTCGTATTCAATTATGTCGCGGCCAAAATGCTTTTTTATGGATTCGCAGGCGTATCGCGCGTGGTCGCAAGCCAATTCTGGAGCGCAGTCTCTTGCCTTTGGCCGGTAGATTCCGACTTTAAATCCAAGTTGGACGGTGTCCTCCGCCTTGTGAATCTCTTTTTGAATTTTCTTTACCTTTCGATTTAAAGTGTAATGCTTTGTAAGCGCGACGAAGTGGTCGTCAGAAAAGCGCGCCAAAAGGTCGTCCTCGAAAGCGCCTTTAAGAATTTTCGCCACGGTCTTTAAAAAGTTTGTTCCGGCGATAAAGCCGTGCTTTTCGTTGTAGTTCTTGAAGTTTTCCACGTCGATAAAGACAAAGCAAATGTCGTCGATGTTGTTGCCGGGGTTTGTCAAAAATTCCGAGCTGGCCTTGTAAAAGTAGTGGCGGTTTGGAAGGTCGGTCAAGTCGTCGTAAAGGGATTTCTTTTCCAAGTGTTCGTTTAGCGCGCACAGGCGTTCGTCTTTTTGCGCCTCAATTCTTTTTTGGTGGTGGGAGTTGAGGGCGGCCGCGTAAAAGGCCAGCCAAGTGGTAAAGGCGTTGACTTTTATGCTGAGCGTTATGGGAATGAGTTTGCTCTGCAAGTAAATGTAAATGGCGAATATAATGGTAAGGCAGACAAAGGAAACAATCGGGTGCCAAACCAAAAGGCAGTTCAAGAAAATTAGGATTGTGATAAAGGCGAAAACTTGGCCGCCCCTGTCTTTGCTGGTGTATGAAATGTAAAGGCCAAAGGCGACCATCGCGATTGAAAAAATCGCCTTTATAGCGCGGCCCGCAGCCCTGTTTGAAACCTTTCCCTTTAAATAAAGGATGGAATAAACTAGCAATACGACGGAGATTGCCAATAGCAAAATGTAGGCGACAGTGTGCGCGACAAGCCATTGCCTGTTGTAGTTTTCGGAATCCGCGATTACGCCAAAAAGCATCATCGCAAGCATCCAAATTTCCAAGGCCGCGACGATGGCCGAAACATAAACGCTTGACCTGGCGTTGGCTGTAAGAAGATAGTCCCTGACAAAGGGGGAGCGTTTTTGGCCCTTAAAGAATTCCTTGACTTTTTCTATTGGTGACGAATCATCGCTCATACTCTTTCCTATAATATTATAATATTACCCCCATTCTTGCCAAAACGCAAGAAAAAAATAATGACATAATGAGGAAAAATGCGGTATAATGTGTATTATGCGACGACCTGAGCCTACGGAAGATACTCGTGTAAAACTGCCTGCTTTATGGCATTGCACACGGTTAGGTTATGAATATATTTCTCTTAAAGATTATTTTAGAGAAAAGAAAAAAATAGATGCAGAAACAAACATTTTTCTGGATGTTTTTAAGAACTCGATTTCAAAAATAAATGGTACGGAATATGATAGAAACTCTGCAGTTCTTATATTGGATTTTTTGAAGCATTCACTTGGAACAACGGCATTGCTAAGCAGGATTTCGAACTCTCTTGGGAACGAAGACCTTGGCCGAAAATTTTATCATTACCTTATCAATGGAATTGATGTAGAAGGCTGTCCTGAAAAAATCAAGCTTATAGATTTTGAACATCCAGAAAACAATACTTATAATGTAGTAACAGAACTCACTTATCAAAAACCAGAATGTGAAGATAATTTCCGCCCAGACATCACGCTCTTAATAAACGGAATTCCTCTTGTATTTATAGAAGTTAAAAAGCCAAATAACAAGGAAGGCATCAAAGCTGAATTTGACAGAATGATAAAAAGACAGCAAAACAAGACCTTCCGGAAGTTCATCAACATTACTCAACTGATGATTTTTTCAAACAACATGGAGTATGACGATGATGACCTTGACAATCTTTTTGGCGCTTTCTATGCAACTGCAAGTTATGAAAAACCATTCTTCAATCATTTTCGTGAAGAAGATGAAGAATACCAGAAGGCAAGTTTTTTAAAACATATTGACGCTCACTCAGAAGAGATTGAGAATCTTATTCTTAAAGATAATAACCATGTCGAAGTAAAAGGTCTGACATTCTATGAGAAAGACAAATCTCCATTTACACCGACAAACAGAATTATCACTTCCCTATGCAATCCTGAACGACTTCTTTTCTTGTTGCAATACGGAATTGCTTATGTAGAACGAACCGATAAAAATGGAATTACACACCTTGAAAAACACATAATGCGTTATTCTCAGATGTTCGCAACTAAAGCTATCCATGCAAAAATTGAAGATGCAAGAAAGATCCCGAATCAAGTTCGGGATGACGGATTCTCTCAGGTAAAAGGAATTATCTGGCATACACAAGGCTCTGGCAAAACGGCTCTTGCATATTTTGTTTCCCAGTTCTTAAGAGATTATTATGCCGGCCTTACAAAACCAGTTCGATTCTTCTTTATTGTAGACCGTTTGGACCTTATGACGCAGGCAAAGAATGAATTTATTGCCCGTGGTTTAAAAGTTGATGTCGTAAATTCAAAAGAAGATTTCAAGAAAAATATTTCAAAGGTTTCTACTTCAAAAAATGGTGAAGCAACAATTACAGTTGTAAACATTCAAAAGTTCAGCGAAGAATCTATAGCAACTCCAAATGATTATGACATAGAAGTTCAGCGTGTATATTTTATGGATGAAGCTCACCGTAGCTATAATCCAGCAGGTTCATTTCTTGCAAATCTTTTTAATTCAGACAAAAATGCCGTTTTAATCGCTCTTACAGGCACGCCGCTTCTTAATGCAAAAGTTGTAGATGCGACCGGAAAGAATAAAACAATTCATTTCAATTCAAAAGATATCTTTGGTCCGTACATTCATAAATACTGGTATAACAATTCCATTAAAGATGGATACACAGTACGCCTTATCCGCGAAGCAATTGAGACATCATACAAAACAAAACTCCGCTCCGTATTGGATCAACTTGAGACAATAAAAGGCAGCCTTCAGAGAAAAGAGTTATTTGCACATCCAAAATATGTCGCTCCACTTACAAAATACATTGTAGATGATTTCCAAAATTCCAAACGCAACCTTGGAGATGACACAATCGGAGCGATGATTGTCGCCGATTCAAGTGACCAGGCCAAAGCAATCTTTGAAGAATTACAGAAATACGAATCCATCACAAAGGCTCTTATTCTTCATGATGTAGATGATAAAGATACCCGTGAAAAAGAACGCGATGACTTCAAAGCAGGAATGATTGATTTCCTTGTTGTTTACAACATGCTTCTTACAGGTTTTGATGCTCCACGACTTAAAAAGATGTATCTGGGGCGAGTTGTAAAAGACCACAGTCTTTTGCAGACTCTCACCCGCGTAAATCGCCCATACAATAAATTCCATTACGGCTACATCGTAGATTTTGCAGATATTCGCAAAGAGTTTGATAAATCAAATCAGGAATACTACAACGAACTTAAAGAAGAACTTGGTGATGAGTTTGAAAACTACAGTCAGTTATTCTTAGATGCAGAAGAAATTGACAAGCGTCTTATGGAGATTCAGGACATCCTTTTTGCATACGACACAAGTGATATTGAAGCATTCTCACAGAGCATAAACATTCTTGAAAAAGATGAATTAAATAGAATCAGAAAAGCCTTGGAAGATTATAAAGTTCTTTACAATGTAGCTCGCTTACAAGGCTTTGATCAGATTTTGCAGAAGATAGATATAACTTGTGTAAAGGCTCTTGCAAGCGAAGTTGAACGAACAATCTTTAATAAGAATTTCAGTGACAGCATAAAAGATTCAACAGACACTCAGGCTCTCTTAAACACAGCCTTGGATCAGATAAACTTCACCTTTCTAAAAATTGGCGAAGAGGAATTAGCCATCGCGGACAAATGGCAAGAAATAGCCGAAAAAACACGAAAAGCATTCCTGCAAAATCTCGACCCAAAGGATCCTGAATATATTTCTCTTTACGAAGAGCTCAAACGTGTAATGTCAAAGAAGAATATAGAAGAACTTACTGCTGATGACATGCAGAAGTCCATTAAAGAGCTTGAAGAACTCAAAAAGAAAATGGATCAGAAAAATCAGAAAGACCAGACACTCTGCAATAAATACAATGGCGATCCAAAGTTTATGCGAATTCATAAACGACTAAAGGAAAATCCGCCGCCAATTATTCCAAGCGACACATTGCTGCAGCAGGTCTTACTCAACATTAAGTACGAAACAGATAATCTGCTTCTGAGCAATTCAAATGTAATTTCTAATGAAGCATATTTCGACAGCCAGTTAGGAAGCTTTGTAATTCCAGAACTGCAAAAACAAAAAGTGACCTTCACCTTGCCACAAGCCAAGATGATGATTAACATAATTAAAAAGGAATACACTGGGGAACTGGTGGGAATGTAAAAAAAATGGTTGAAATGAGAAAATATAAACTTGGAGAACTAATAAACGTAACTCGTGGAATGAGTTTACCAGGTGATAAATATGCAGAATCAGGTGATTTAATTCGTTTGACACTTGGCAATTTTAATTTACAAGGAAATGGATTTAAACCAAATACCTCAAAAACAGACCTCTATTATACAGGTTCTGTAAAAAAAGAATTCATAATGAAGAAAGGTGATATTATTACACCTCTTACAGAACAAACTTATGGATTATTGGGCTCAACTGCTCGTATTCCTGAAAGCGGTAAATATATTCAAAGCCAAGATGTTGCATTAATTAGAAGCAAATCTGATAAATTATATGAAGATTTTTGTTACTATCTAATTTCATCTCCATCTGTGAGAAAACAATTAGGTGCTGCTGCACAACAAACAAAGATACGACATACCTCTCCTGATAAAATAAAAGATTGTGAAGTTATTATTCCAGAAGATGTAAATCAGCAAATAAAAATTACAAATCTTCTCAATACAATCGAAAACAAAATTGCCTTGAACAATAAAACAAACACCGAATTGGAAAACATAGCAAAAACCATCTACGACTATTGGTTTACCCAGTTCGACTTCCCAGACAAAAACGGCCACCCCTGCAAAACCAGCGGCGGCCAGATGGTCTATAATGAAATTCTTAAAAGAGAAATTCCTGCTGGATGGGAAGTTGGAAAATTAAGCGATATTGCTGAAGTTTTTAATGGTTCTACGCCGTCAACAAAAGAAGATGATAACTATGGCGGAAACATTGTTTGGATTACACCAAAAGATTTATCAGATCAGCAAAAAAAGTTTACTTGGTATGGAGAACGCAATATAACTGAAAAAGGATACAAAGATTGTAATACTACATTAGTTCCAAAAGGAACAATTTTATTATCATCAAGAGCACCAATAGGTCTCGTTTCTATTGCAGCCTGTGAATTATGTACAAATCAGGGATTCAAAAATATTGTTCCAAAAAATCCGATTTTCCAAAACTATAATTATTATGTAATAAAAACGAATATTCCAAAAATTGAACAATTAGGTTCTGGTACTACATTCAAAGAAGTTTCAAAACAGAGTATGGAATCATTTAAGGTGATAATTCCGCCTCTGGATATTATAGAAAAATATAATCATAAAGTTTGTTCAATTTTTGATGAGCAACTAAAGTTATTAAAAGAAAATGATGAACTCACGAAAGTTCGTGACTATCTTCTTCCACTCTTAATGAATGGACAAATTGAGGTAAAATAGAACGCATAAGCAAAGTTTTTGCTTAAATTGCATAAATTTATTCTTAAAACGAACTTTTTGTCAAAACTTGACAAAATAGCATAATTAGGCTATATTATTATTTGAGGTAACTATGCTTTTAGGATTTGGCGGTAAAAACTGCTGGTGTTTTAAAGATTGGATGCAAATAGACTTGTCTCTTGGAGATGGCGTTCCCGCTGATGTTGCGATGGGACTTCCCGCTTGCACTGCAATGTGTTTTAAGGGGGCAAACGCTTCCGGCAAAACAAACGCCCTTAAGGTTTATTCATTTATCTATGATTTTGTGAGCTTTAGTTTTTCAGACCGAGCTGATAAAAATATTATGTTTGCGTCTTTTTTTCATAATGAGGAACCAGCTGAGTTTTATGTTGAATTTCTTGCAAATGAAGTTTACTACCGCTATGAATTAACTGCAACAAAAGAAGAGGTTATTACAGAACGCCTTTTTAGAAAGAAAAACGAAGAAGGTTCCCGTGAAACAGAAATCTTTGTTCGCGAAGGAAATGAGATTACAAAAAACACCTTATACAAAGGCCACAAAGACATTCTTTTTAGAGAAAATGCCTCTTTCATAAGTACATTAAAGCAATACAATCTACCCGAAATCTCAGATGTTTATGATTTCTTTTTTAGAACCGCTATAAATGTTACATATTATGGAATGAGTGATCGTGGAGAAAATGATCCCCAGGGCCTTACAAATTATTATTACACTCACCCAGAAGAATTAAAATTCACTATTGAAAAAATCAAGTATTTTGATACTGGCATAAAAAATATAGAAATAAAAACCAGAGTAAATGAATTGGGACAACTTAATGCTTATCCCATTTTTTATCACTCTCTTTCTGACAATAAGACACATCCAATGGCTTTTGTAGAAGAGTCTCGCGGAACTCAAGCCTTGTATTGTAAGTTGGAAAACTATTATTCAGTATTAAATTCTGGCGGTGTTCTTATTCTTGATGAATTTGACATTAATCTTCATCCAGACATTCTTCCGCATCTTTTGGATTTATTCATCAAGGCAGAAAACAATCCAAAACACGCCCAGATTCTTTTTACAACACACAATGTAGATATCATGGATATTCTTGGCCGTTACCGCACTTATCTTTTTGAAAAAGAAGATGGAGAAAGTTTCTGCTATCGTCTTGACGAACCTAAATCGCCTAGTTTGCGCAATGACCGCCCGCTTTCTGTTCCTTACAAAAAGCACTTGATTGGAGGATTCCCAAAAATTGGCGACAAAAAAGAGTAATCCTAAAAAAGAAAAGTTTCTCTCCAATCTTCCTCAGCAGGATTTTGTTTCTGACATCGCTGATGTCAAAGGGAAGTTGTCATTCAGCTTTAAGTATTTTGACGGCAGTCAGGAAGCGGGCCAGGATTTTAAGGACTGGACTGACAAACAAAAACAGGAACTCCTGGAAAAATTGCGAGATTATTCCCGCGAAACAAAAACATATTGGCTCAGTCAAAGAGCTGGCGCCGGCGGGTTGAAGATTCTTGAAATCTACGGAGAATTTCCTAGAAATACAGATTTTGAATACCCTCGCCATGTTCCTGATGGAGTTCGCTGGGCAAGATTTAGAATGGAAAGCGCCATGAGGCTTGTAGGATTCTTTGTTTCTGAAGAAGCTGCTAAGGGCAAAGAGCTTTCACCTGATGTTTTCTATGTAGTGTTTTTAGATAAAGATCACCGTTTCTATAAAATGGAGAAACAATAAAATGAACGCCGCAGAACTTACAACAAATACAAAAAAAATGATTGATGACATCAAAACCGTTTGCGCAAACTACGGTCTTGGCAACGCCGCAAGCGAGTCAAAAATCATCACCCAAATATTTTTGTATAAATTCCTAAACGATAAATTTCTCTACGAAGCTAAAAAACAAAATCCAAATTTTCTAAAACTAAAGAAAGACGATTACCAGCTTATGCTTTACAGCCTTGGTCCGAATGTCGCCAAGTTCAATAAAAATCAGCTTATCGCAAATCTGTACACTCATAAAGATGAAAAAGATTTCCACACTCTTTTTGATTCAACAATCACATCTATTGCAGAAGAAAACGCATCAATCTTTAGCGTAAGCGCTGGTTCACAGGACAAAATCAAGCTTTTTGAAAACCTTAGCCAGTATGTAATTGAATCAGAAAAAAAAGATTCGTTCTGCCGAGCGATGATGGATAAAATTGTTGACTTTAGTTTTGAAGAAGTCTTTGGACAGAAGTACGATTTCTTTGCTCAGATTTTTGAATACCTTATAAAAGATTATAACAAGGACTTTGGCAAATACGCCGAGTATTACACGCCCAATGTAATCGCTAGAATCATTGCCCGCATTCTTGTAAAAGAAAAAGTAAAAAATGTAAAAATATATGACCCCGCAGCGGGTTCAGGAACTTTGCTTCTTGCCCTCGCGCATCAAATTGGCGAGAAAAATTGTTCAATTTACAGCCAAGACATTTCGCAAAAATCAAATGAATTCTTGCGCTTGAATCTTATTTTGAACAATCTCGTTCACTCCCTGCAAAACATTGTTCATGACGACACGCTTACAACACCACGCCATTTGAACAAAGAAAAGAATGATATCGAACACTTTGATTACATCGTAAGCAATCCGCCTTTTAAAACCGACTTTAGCGAAACTCGTGACACCCTTGCAAGCGAAAACTATAAAAACAGGTTCTGGGCTGGCGTTCCAAACATTCCTGCAACAAAAAAAGACAGCATGGCTATTTATCTTATGTTTATGCAGCACATCATAAAATCTTTGAACGATAAAGGAAAAGCGGCGATTGTCGTTCCAACAGGCTTCCTTACAGCTCAGTCAAAAATTGAAAAGACAATCCGAGAAGAGTTATGTGTGAAACATCACTGGCTTCGCGGTGTAGTAAGCATGCCGTCAAATATCTTCGCTACAACAGGAACAAACGTTTCTATCATTTTCATAGACAAAGAGAATGCTTCGGACAAGGTTATGCTGATGGATGCTTCCAAGCTTGGTGAAAAAATAAAGGAAGACGGCAAAAATCAAAAGACAGTTCTTAAGTCGGAAGAAATAGAAAAGATTGTAAACACCTTCAACAATTCAGAAGTAGTGGATGACTTTAGCATCTTAGTTTCTTATGAAGACCTAGCAAAGAAGAATTGCAGTTTTAGCGCAGGGCAGTACTTCGAAGTAAAAATTGAATATGTCGAGCTTACTCAAGAACAGTTCAAAGAAAAGATGGATGGGTTTAAATCAAATCTTAATTCATTCTTTGAAGAAGGGCATAAACTGGAAAAGAAAATTAAGACCCAATTGGATAAACTGGGGTTTTAGGGGCGAAGCCCCTAGGAGAGGGGGTAGCGTAAAACGACGCAGGCGTTTGAAGCGAGGGGGAGACTTCCCCCCTCCTTCGCTCCGCTGTTGAAAAAAAACCTTTTTTCTTCTATCATAATGCTATGATTGAAATTATTAAGACAGCGGTTATTGGAATCGCGGTGGGAATGGCCAACGTCATCCCGGGAGTTTCCGGCGGAACCTTGGCGGTAGTGTTCAACATTTACGAAAAATTCATCAACGCCATCACTTGCAACGTAAAAAAGCTTTGGGCCAACAGAAAGTTTGTGGTTCCATTGTTTTTTGGAATGCTTATGGGCGTGCTTTTGTTCAGCAAAATGATCACTGCGCTTTACGAAAATTTTCCGGCGCAAACCGACTTCTTTTTTACAGGCCTTATTATCGGAAGCATACCGATGCTTTTTGTCTATATGCTAAAGGACGATTCTGCCGGCGGAACGGAAGAAGCGGCCGCTGAGGCAACCGTTCCCGAAAAAAAACTTGGAGCGGCGAAAATCGCGGGAATCGTGGTTTGCGCCTTGATCGGCTTGGCCTTGATTTTGACTTTTAACTATTTGGAAAAAGCTTTTGTCGGCGAGCGCGAAAAGTTGGGCTATCTTCCGCCTTTAAGCGTTCCCCTTGCCGTGAGAATTTTTGTCGCCGGCGTTATCGGAGCGATCGCGATGGTAATCCCCGGAATTTCAGGCTCTCTCCTTATGCTGATTATGGGCGTATATCCAATCGTAATAACAAGCATTCCGGCCCTTCTTAATCCCGAAACTTGCGTACACGCTTTTTTCCTCTTGCTTCCAAACGGAATCGGCGTTCTTGCGGGAATCCTTTGCGGCGCCAAGCTTATCGCCTGGCTTTTGAAAAAGTTCCCAAACAACACTTACGCGGTTATTTTTGGCCTTATATGCGGCTCGGTTTTTGCCGTGTTCCCGGGCTTTGACTGCTTTACCGGCGTCCTTATGGCTGTGGCAAGCGTCGTCTGCCTTCTTGCCGGCGCCGCCCTTGCGTATTTTGTTTCCAGCTACAGCAAGGACTAACGCTCTTGGCTTGACCAAAGGCCGCGTTTTCTGTTAAAATAAACGCCATTCGGGCCATTAGCTCAGCGGTTAGAGCAGAGGACTCATAATCCTTTGGTCCCCAGTTCAAATCCAAGGTCTACTTGGATTTAGGCGCTTCGGGATAGGCGCCATATCTATATAATACAAGCATTTACTAAATCATCTGACCTTCAGGTTTTAGAAAATGTTAAGCGAATGTTAATCGCTTGACAAAAAAACTTGGAGGAATTTATGGACTCAAATTATCACGTCTTCAAAAAGCAAGTTCAGTCAAAAGGAAAGGCTGTTCACAAGTGGTATTGCTATTGGAACGATCCTGTCACAGGCGTAATGCGTCAAAAGGTTTGTAAAGGTTGCAAGACACAGGCGGAAGCCTATGCGTTCATTTCTAATCTTCCGCCGTTGTTTTATGACGATAAGAATACGATTGCAAAAATAGCAGAATGGATGTTTGTTCCGGGAAGCCAACATTTGGAGCGCATGGAAAAACTTGGAAAGCGTTACACTGTAGAAACCTTAAAATGCAAGCGAGTCTTGCTTGATGTTTTTGTAAATAAATTTGGTTCGCTAGAACTCTCAGCTCTTACTGTTCCGATGGTGATTGACTTTCTTGCGGAAGATTCCCATTCAGGGAGCTGGAAGAATAACTTTCTTACTGTTGTCGGCGAAGTATATGCTGAGGCTCCGTTCCAAGGCTTGCCGTACATTCCGGCTCCGCAATTTCCAAAGTTCCGTCGCAACAGCGTTAGGAAAGATGTGTTTTCTACCGAAGAGCTTAATCTGCTTTTTGACGAGAATCTTTGGGTTGAAATCAGCAAAACTAGATACGCAAAGCATCCACAGTTTAAAGAGGGGCATAAAGCAATGTATCTTATGTTTTTGTGTTGCATTGAATGCGGGTTGCGTATCGGAGAGGCAATTGGAACTCGCGCAAATCAATTTTTGTTTGAGCAAGGAATGTTTGTCGTTGATGGATTTTACAAGCATAATCAACTTGTCAGGACTAACTATAACAAATGCGGTTCGGAGGACGACAAGAAAATTCGAGTTGTCCCTTTGCCGCATGATTTTGCAATGCTTATAAAGCAATATATTCTGGAAACTGGAATAGGCGAAGATGATTATGTTTTCCAAAGATACAATAAGCCTATAAGGAAATGGCTTGCGGAAGAATGGTTCCGCCAGGCGATTGCAAAATCTGGCATAAAGGTGAATGGGAGAATCCTTACGCCGCATTCTCTCCGATACACCTATATAACTAGAATGCGACGCACCGTGGCCGGAGAAACCGTCCAAAAGCTTGCCGGTCATTCCTGTATTGCTATGACGGACCACTACACGCGCGCCGCCATTCCCGAACTTGTGGAGGCCGTAAAACCCGCTGTTGGAGCGGCGAATATGCTGTTTGAGTAAGAATATTTACCATGGTTTGTCGCCTGACAAGCCATGGTAAAGTTTTTTGTCTTTGTTTTCTTTTTTTAACTGATGGACTTCTAATCGTGAAGTTATGTATTGGTCAACAAATTTTTGTTCATCTTCTGTTAAACAATCATAGCCTTTAAGTAGGCCTTGATAAGTTTTCGCTAGGCTGTAAATGAACGCGTCAAAGTCTTCTTGATGATATTCATCTTTTGTTAGAAGCCATTGTAATGACACTCTCAATTTTTTTGCAATATCGGGAAGGACATTCTCTGGAATGTTTGCTTTGCCATCTCTCCAATTTAATAAAAGATCATAATCAACAATGTCTTTTAAGTATTTATTATGTAATGATTCGGGGTTATAATCGTAGTCTTGATTTTTTTGACGCAAAATAATTTCGATTCGATTTAAAATGCTGTGTCGACTATATGGATTCTCTGGCGTATTGGATTCATTTGCGCCATCGAATTGTTCTCCAAACACCAACCAATCTAGGGATACATTCATGAATCTGGCTACTTTTGCCACTAACTCGATAGATGGGAGCAGGTTCTTTGATTTCCAAGAGGATATTGTTGAATTAGGTATATCAACTAATGAGCAGAACTGACGGCGGCTTATTTTTTTTTCTTCCAAAAAATCCTCTAAAATTTTAACAAATTCTGCACTTGTTCGCATATAACCTCTTGACAATTACAAGAAACAATAATAATATATTAAATATACGAATTATAGTTCAGTGAACTATAATTCGTATCTGTTGTTGATTGGCACCTGTTAGGTCGCTTGGTTTACAACGTGCTTGTATTATATTGCAAATCCTGCTTTTTGTATATCCTATCCCACTCAAAAAGCAGGTAAGGAGTTTTTGTTAATGCAAAATTTGGATCTTGCTTTAAAAGCAATAGGATTGCAGTACGAGTGTTTGACTCGTGAGGTTGCCGAGGTTCATAGAATATTAGAATTACCGGAAGAAAAAACGATTGCAACGAAGGAATTTTATACCATCGAAGACTGTGCAGAATTAAAGGGAGGGGCCGCCTTAAACACTTACAAGAGCAATCGTTTCATGCTACCCGGGTGCGGAAATCCCAAATATTCCGTATTTATTTTGGGACGACTTGCTTTTCCGCATGATGAAGTTATGCGTTGGCTTAAGGTTTCGGATTCAGACTATCTGGATTATGCAAAAGAATGCGGTGTTACTGTAGTGCCCGAAAAATACAAAAAACTTGCCACAAAGGCTCAACAGAAAGCAGGTAGGGCATTATGAGTCATAAAACAAAAATGCGACCGAGCTGCAACTCAATCGCATTGGTAGTCAGTTCCGTAAAGCATACAAAAACTAACCATAGAAAAACTTATATCAGAAAAAGCAGTTTTTTTCAAGATGCTAAGCCTTCCTATGGTAAGTTCCATAGGGGGATTTATGAGTGATACAAAATTTATAAAGGGCGATAAATCAAATAATTTTACTGTTTTGGATAACACTTGTTTGCGGGATGTTAATATCTCATGGCGGGCTAAAGGACTGCATAGTTATCTCGAAAGCTTGCCAGGTGATTGGAAACTTTTAAAATCAGATTTGATAAAACGTTCCACGGATAAAAGAACCGCGCTTAATAGTGCGATTGATGAATTGGTAGAGGCTGGATATATCAAAATTGAAAGTCGCAGGCTTCCGAATGGAAGGTTTGATTCAAATTGCTATTATGTTTATGAGAAACCTGCAAAAACTGACCAATGCCGATTTACCGCAACGGTAAAACCGCAGACGGATAATCCGAACACGGAAAATAAACTGCTACTAAATACTAAAAAACTAGATACTGATATACCAAGAACTGAACTCACTAACTCTACTTCAGAAAAAGTTAGTGGGTCAGTTTTTACAAATATAATAAAAGGTTTATTTTGTGGTGAATACCCTTTTGACAATAATTTTGAATCCGATGTTCAAAAACATCTGCTTGATGCCGAGGTTGAAGAGAAAAACCTTGAGGCATTTCTGAAATATGTCTTCGAACGCGCGAAGCTTGGGAATGTTCGGAAATCTTTTGAGGGCTTGTTCAGAAAGCTTGCTTTAGCAAGTTCGATAATCCGAGATTTCAAGAATTCTTATTTTGTCAAAAAGGACGAAAAAAAAGAGAGTGGAGAGCAGCAAATCAAATACATTGATTGCCCGATTTGTTCCACAAGGTTCAAAGAGTTTGACTTCACTTGTCCGAAATGCGGAGTTTCACTTTCGGAAATCCATAACAGAAACGATTCTAAATATCTGGCAAAAAAACGCATATATGAGATGCCAGAAAATGAAAGACAATCGTATGAAGCAGCACTTGACGAATTGAAAGAGCGAATTAAACAACAAACAGGACGTCCATTCTTGACCGAGGAAGAAAAAATACAATTTTGGAGAGACAATAAAATAATCTAAGGAGACTGTATGAAACTTTTAACCGAATTGAAAACAAAAGTAAAAGGCGTGGTTAACTCGCTAAACGAAGATCGTGTAATGTTGGTTCCAATCTCAAAATTGACTTTTGACAAAGAATTCAAGGAATTATTTGAACAAGAAGAGGACAAGGTCAATCGTATTGCCGCCAACATGCGAGAGAACGGAAACAAATTCGATAAATCCCAACCAATTATAATTAATGAATCTTTTAATGTACTGGATGGACATTCGCGCCTTATGGCAGCGAAAATTGTGGGGCTAAAGTCGGTCCCCGTGATAATGAAAAAGTTTTTCAGCAAGGAAGACGCTTTGGAATATGAATTGCATTTGCAGTTGGATCGTCGAAATTTGACGGATTCTCAAATTTATGCCGCTTATAAGAAAAAAGCTTCATTGAAAAAAGCTGATGGAAGCAAAGCTAAGACTGATTTAGCTATATCCAAAGAGTTGAATGTCAGCCCGCGGCAGTTGGCCAAGCTCAAAGAGGTAGAAAAGAAGGCGGATCCGAATACCATGGAAGCTTTCAAGTCTGGGGCTATCAGTTTGAATGGTGCCTACAAAAAAATTAAATCTTCTCAAGAGCGAAAAGAAAAAAAGAATGTAGCACCATGCGGAAAAAAGAGAACTTACGAACAAGGTTATGCTGACGGTATAAGGTACGCTGTTTCCGCTTTTGACGCCGGAAAAACATCAAAAGAATTGCTGGCTGAATTGAATAAAGAGGAAAAAAGCGAATGAATAAAACTCGCCCCAATAAACTTACCCTTCGTCTGTCGGACACCGAACTTGCCGAGTTGAATAGTCGTGTAAAACGCTCTGGTTTTAACCAGCAGCAGTATTTGGCGAAGGCGATTTTTGAAAAAAATGTCATTGAAAAAAGCTCTTGTTCTGGATTGTTATTTGAATTGCGCAAGCAGGGCGTGAATTTGAACCAAATAGCGCGTGTTTGCAATCTTGGACATTTTGAGGAAGAGAGAAAACGTATAACTGATGTGTTGAGTCGGCTGGAGAGTTTATGGCAATCCTTAAGGCTGTTAATGTAAATATAGGACGGAAGGCTTCTCTAAAAGGTATTATAAACTACGTCCTTCAGCCGCATAAAACTGAAGAACAGTTGGTGACTGGAATTTGTTGCGATGTTCCAAAAGCGCTTGAAACATTTTTGGACACAAAAAAATTTTTTGGCAAGGAAAAAGGACGGCAGTACTATCATCTAGTTCAGAGCTTTCCGCCTAATGAAAACTTGACTGCTGAACAGGCCCACGAGGCGGCTTTAAAATTTGCAGAAGCTTGCAAAAAGTTTTGGGGATTTGAAATGCTTGTTGTTACACATAAGGACCGGAAGCATTTGCATAGCCATTTTGTTATAAATAGCGTTAGCTTCATTGATGGGCGTAAATTTCATATTACCCGCAAAGAGTTGGCTGCAATGAAAGAATTGCAGAATCAAATTTGCGTCCAGTTAGGCTATTCCCCAGCGCCTAAAAAAGGCTTTGATATTTTTGGCAAGCTTCGCAAAAAAGCGCGTGCTGATAACTCAAAAACATTCCATGCGTTGTCAAAGTCTGAGTCCGGCGGAGAGAAAAGCTATTTGCGAGATTGCGCTAACTCGATTATAAAAGCTATAAAACTTGCTCACACAAAAGAGCAGTTTATTCAACTTATGAAGGCACAAGGCTTTGATACTGACTGGAATGATAACAAAAAACATGTTGTTTTTTGCGCCAAAAAATTGAGGGCAAAAGGCGTAAAAAAATGCAAGGTGAGGTTAACGAAACTTTCACAGTATTTCCCTGAATTAAAGGATTTTAAGTCGAAGGAGGATTTGTTAAATGGAATCGTCAACAGAAGAATTGTTATTGCAGGAATTGCTTCAGACGAACGAGAAAATGGAACAGCTGGAAAAGGCTATGACTTTAATGCCGAATATGAGCGTTACTCTGCCCAAGTCGATAGAGAGCGTGCTGAACGTGCAGCTGAAGAAAATTCAAGACGGGTATGTCGAGATGGAAAAGAGAATGTTGAACGGGAACAATCGATATTGTCAAATTCTAAACGACCAACTAAAAAAAACAGTGGACTTTCAAGAGCGTCTAGGTGAATATGCGGACAAAGCAATTATGGATAAAATGCCGCTTATTGTCGAGACTGTAAAATCCCATATAGCAAATATCGAAGGGTGTTTGGACAATTTTACGAGCGAAATCAACAAAGCGCTGTTTGACTTTGATGAATGTATGGTTGGAATTAATGAGAAAATATCGGGTTTTAGTGTAGGGAAGTCTTTGTTGGATTATGTTCTCGTTGCAGTCTTGTCTTTATTTATTGGTGTTTTTGGTTGTTTAAAAGTTTCACAAGTTAATTATGGTTCAATTATAAAACACGCTTATAAATCAGAGATTGTTTTGGCGCAAAAGCAGGGGGAACGTGATTTTAAGAATCGACTTGTTGAAAAGAATTCTGGAATAATTGAAATTATGAAACTTGAAAAGGATTATTTTAAGACCCACAAAAAAATATTCAAGAATTATGAACGTTTAATCGGAGATGTTGATAAAAAGATAGAGACATGCCTGGATGCTCCGTGGACAAAAGATAAATGATAAAAAAGCAAAAAACTGTTTCGCGCAATGTTGCGTAAGGCCTTTTTTAATGAAAAAAGCCTTGTTTCTCCTAAAAATACGATTGAAAATCACACAGTAAAATCAACTCCATTTTGTGGAAATCGGCAGCTGTTGGGCCGATTTCCACGCCATTTCGTTGAATTTGCTGTGGCAAGATTCGCAATAGTGACGGCACTTCCGGCCGTCATTTTGCCAATCTTGCGAAGGGACGTTGTCCCCTTCGAACCCCAACTCGTCGCTGTTGCTCCGACTTTATGAATAACGAGGGGATGCCCGTTATTCATAAAGCAAAGGCTTGCTGCCTTTGGAAACTGCTTTAGGGGCATTTCGCTGCCCCTAAAGCCAGCATGCAACGTTGCGAACCGCAAAAAAATGCGGTCGCCCCATTGCGTTCTGGCTTTTCCCTGTCGAGCAACGTCCAGCCGTTGCATCGCTGCCAACATTCTGTTGGATTGACCAGACGTTTCACTTCTGGACTTGGACCAACGTTGCGCCGTTAGGGAAAGGCTGAATTTGATTTTTTCATAACCTCTTTTTTTCTATGAAAAAATAGCAAAATTATGTTATAACATATTCCGTCTTTGCTCAAAAAAAATTGATTGAAAAGGAATCTTATCAAGATTTTATCAGAAAACAGAATTATACACTTAAGTCGATTAAGAACTTTTCCAAAAAATAGAAAATTTGTCCAGCACTTTTGATTGGGCGGATACAGAAAAATGAACACCTAAAATGAAGTGATTATTCAGAACAAATCTTAAAATTCGAAAGGTTGTGAGTTGTGAAGGGAAGAACCTCGTTTGAAACCTCGAGCTAACGTGTTCGTTGCGAATACCCACGTTCCAAAGCCAAGCCGCTCCATATCGTCCCACGCAAGCCGCACCGATTCTTTCCGCTTTGTTAGCTTATCTGTTGCCCTTCTGCGGGCTCAAGAGCCGTCCGCAACATTTGCTTGAAACTTTATTAAGTATGTCAAAATTTCATTGATTTTATTTTTTAAATCTTTGTTCTTTAATTCTCCAACTATATTAGATAAAAACTTACTAATTTTAGAACTTTTTTCAGCGCCTCGCATAAAAGAAATGTCAATGCTCATAGTTATAAAAATTTCATATAAGTTGGATACAATAGTTTCAATCAAATCTAAATCAGCATAATTATTTAGTTCACAAATATCACATAGAATTAGGCTTTCTGTAAATTTCATATGAAATAATGTGATTAAATTTCTATAAGTATCCTCCTTATTAATTTGTTTGTTTTCCATAATCTTATTTACAAGTGATTCTGCAATACAGATTTTTGTTCTTGCATTTTCAAGTATAGCTCTTTTTTTATTTTGTTCATTTGTCTTAGTCGAAAACATTAATAAACCTTTTGCGTATTGGTGAAGGAACTGATAGTCGCTTGCTAAGTCTTTGTCTAATTTATTATAAATATTCAGAATCAACGATAAATTATCCATATATCCATTATCAAATATATTGTTTATAGAATCAAATAATATATACTCGCGATAAGTTTCTCGTCCTCCCAAAAAGCCATTGTTTAAAGATAAAATTTTTTGAACAATATATTGATATGCTTCTATAATAGTGTCATGATTAGATTCATCACATGCAAAATTTATTAATTCATTTTGCAACCACAGTTTGGCATTCAAAATATACTTATAATTAGATAAATCACTAGCATCTTTCTCTATTAAGATTGTTTCTATCTCTTCAATAATCTTTGGATATCTACAACAAATTGCAGAACATTCCATTTCAATGCCAAATCGTATTTGATCTAGTTTGGAAATTCTTTCCTTGGTTATTAGGATAATTAAAGATACAAGTTCTTTATAATTATCAATTCTTAGTTTAACATTATGGTATTTTCCTTTTTTCATTTTTTTATGAATAGAAATTACATTGTCCAAGATTGTTTTACTTTCAAAGAAAACAGGAATATCAACTCTTGGTAATAAATTATTTATATTTTCTGTTTCCATGTGAGTAAAAGTTCTTTCCAGTCCTATTGTTTCTATACATTTGCTATCTATTTCTTTATTAATAATTTTTAGCTTCACTAAACCAAACATATCACTTCTATCATAGCTTAATAGTACAATAATTTTTAAATTTTGTTTGTTCAACATAGCTACGGAGTTTAATATATAGTCAAATTGCTTGCGTTCCAATGAACCAATATCGAATAGTAGTATGCTGTTTTCAGTTTTCATTAAGGTTTCAAAAGAAGAAGCTCGAATTCTATTGCGTGAATCAAATAAATAAACTTTTGTTTTCTTTTCATATTCATATAAGGCTGCAAGTAAATAAGATTTGCCAGACAATGCGCTTCCTTCAATTAGCAGAATGTTGTTATCAATGAGTTTATTTTCAATGTATTTAACAACTTCTCTTTCAATAAAATAAAACGGAAGAGTAAGATGATTGTTCTTTATATCTAATAAAGATTTTCCATAATAAAAATATGCGCTACTATCTTCATCTTGTGTTAATCGAGATATAGATAAACTGCAGAACTGTGATAATTCATTTTTTTGAATTTTCTTTGATTCAATCCATATTTTGTAAAGTCCAGTATATAATTCCTCATATGAGTTTAATATAATTACATCTGTTATTCTGAAATTCTTATATTTTTGTTTTTGAAAAATATTTGGTTTTTGTAATGAAAATACTATTTTTCGTATCTTCTTATCAGATTTACTTGGTAAGTTTGATGCAGTTAATAAATCAAATTCATCATCTAGACTACAGCCAATATATATTATATTTTGTTCAGAAAGATCATGCTCCAATCTTGAAAGAAGGTTGGAGTTTGTTTTTATGCTAAGGGCATAATCTTTTCTCGTGAAAATTTTACAAGAACTGTCTTCATATGTTATAAAATCATATGCGTCACCATGAAGTTTTATTACTCTCTTGTCATTAAATATATCTCTAAAAGGTTTTCTGTTCGAAATAATGGTTTTTTTATACGAAGAATTGTTTTCTATTGCATCGTCAATATTTAATGTGTAGATATAATCCCAATCAATTTCAAGTATTTGTTTTTTTTCTTCTGACAGTTTAACATCTGTAAAATTATCTTCGTAATATCTACGTCGATTAGATATTGAAACATAATCATTGTCTTCAAAAAAAGAGGCGACTTCAGAAAACTGTTTGTTTTTTAATTCTGATATGGCTTCATCTGAAGAAAAATCTTTATGATGAGAAAGTTTCTCTATCATATACTCTCTTAAAACTTGGCCTGACGGTACAGTACCATTTTTTGCTGTTTCACCAAGAGAGAATCCAGATCCAAATATGGGCAAAATAGATTTTGAACGGAAATAATTGATTAAATCTTCTTTAATGTCATCAAGTTTCAATATATCCATATTAATACTCCTTAAAGCTTTGTATTGTATACTTGATTCAATTTACTTTAACATGCATATTATTAGTTTAAATCTCTTCATTCATCAACTTTGGCAATAATCCATCCCTGATTTGGACTAGCTTGAGATTCTCTTCTTCTACAACTGCTGTTCCAAAATTTCTAACTTTAGTTTCTAAATATGTTTCACTAATAATTATTGCAAAAAGAGGTTTGTTGTTTGATTTAGCATAATCATATTCAATTATTGTATAACTTTTTCCCGTGTTGGGCTCTATAGGTCCATATCTCCCTTCAAGTAAAAGTAGATATATATCGGAATCATTTATCCATCGTGTTGTTGTTTCTAGTTGGCTTTTATCTCTAGCGGCAAAAAGCTCCATGCCTGCAGGAATGTTACCGGACCTCAAAATAGCTTCTACTGCAGTTTGGCGTTCATCTTTCATGTCTGTAAAGATTGAAGAAACGAAGATTTGTAATTTCTTTTCCATATTTTTTATTCCTCTTTAAAAATTGGTAAACCTTTGAATGTTTTGACTAATTTGGAGTATCGCCCAAATTAGTCAGGAACCAAGAATTTTCCATTCCTTTACTTTTCTTCCTCATTCTCCAAAAGCACGGATGCCTTTGTGTCTGTCGTCAAGCCGATTCCGTCTCTTGCGTTGAGCGGGGTAACGACTTTCTTTCCGGTTTTCTGTTCAAGTTCAATTCTGGCATTCTTGGCGATTGTCGCCCCGTCCACAGCATTCTGGATATGGTCGTCAAAATCCTGCGGCTTCGAGGTTTCCGAGATTTCTTTTGTGGAAAGCTCTGCGAGCATGTTCAGGACAAGTTCCTTGTTGGTCATGTTGTCGCGGAGGTTTTCCTTTTTAAGTCCTTTGTATTCCTTGTACTCTTTGGCGGTCTTGCCAGCCCAAGTTTTATAAATGATGTCAGTCAGCGTGGCAAACTGCACGCCTTCTTTTAAGCCGCGCTTTTTCCATTCGTCGGTAAGGTCTTTGCGGATTTCGATTGATTTGAGCCGCTGGTTTATCCAATTTTCTGAGTATCCCAAGGCGCGGTATTCCAACAAAGCGCGCTGGATTCCCTGCTCCGGGTCTTGCATTTCGTCAAGGCGTTCTTTTGCGACCTGCGCCATCCAGAGTTTGAAAGGTTCGGCTTTTGGCGACGGAATTGACTGAATCAGGCGGAAAAGCTGTTCGGTGTTAAGGCAATCTGTAAGACGCATTTTTCCGTCCGGGGCAGGCATTTTCAAACCGTGACAATTTGTCACGGTTTGATTTCCCTCTTCCTTGAGGCGTTGCTTTAATTTTCGCCAATAGGCTGTAGCGTCTTTGCTTTCCGTCAGTACTGCGACAACATCCACCACCGAGAAATACCATTCTTCGGCCTCTTTATCCCAAATCGAACGGATTTTTTTATCTTCAAAGAGCTTTATTTGAGTGTTTTCGGTCATGCTTGAATTATAGCACGAAATGTCGAATAAAAAAAGAGCGCCCGCAAAAAATTGACGGTTCGTTATGCAAAACAGCGCCTCTAGTTCCTGAAACAAGGAAAGCCCGAAATCTACAAAAGAATTACAGGCAGTGACTTCATTTAAAAGCAGAAGCCGCTTCCTTGAAAAAGTAATCACCCCTCTCACAAGTTCACGGCAAAAGAACTAGACGAAGAGACCGGATTGTATTACTATGGAGCCAGGTACTTGGACCCCAAGTATTCAATGTGGATCTCCACCGACCCCGCTCTTGGAGATTATATCCCAAAAGCGCCAATAAACGAGGAGGCAAAGAAACATAACCAGAATCTGCCCGGCATGGGAGGCGTGTTTAATCACATCAATGGCGATTTGTATGCCTACGCGGGGAATAATCCTGTCAAGTATACAGACCCGGATGGCGAAGTCATTGTAGCGCCGATTATAATAATCGGAGTTGCCATTTTTACAGGGTATAAGATG
>Ga0256407_10002171_pt1 | contig 38255 bp, 31 predicted proteins | sample RumenRJG_04DNA_FD_193489 | JGI IMG/M metagenome (GOLD analysis project Ga0256407, IMG submission 193489) | Bovine rumen microbial communities from Lethbridge, Alberta, Canada - RJG_04 | ecosystem: Host-associated > Mammals > Digestive system > Stomach > Rumen | place: Canada: Alberta... | reverse complement strand
TTCCTCACGACCTGATGAGACTCAGCATCGGACTCGAGGACACCGACGACATAATCAACGATATCCGACAGGCTATAGAAAGCGCATGTTAAGACATTCCATACAGACCGGCCGCTTCGACTTCGAAGCTGGCGGATTCATCGACGACCTGACAGTCGTCTACCATACTTCGCCGAGAGAGTACAAGCCCTCGGACAAGGTGGTATGGATCTGCCATGCCCTGACCGCCAACTCCGATCCGGAGGACTGGTGGCCGCAGCTCACCGGTCCCGGAAAACTCTTCGACACCGAGAAATATTTCATAGTCTGCGTAAACATGATCGGTTCCCCATACGGGACGACCGGTCCGGCGTCATGGAACCCCGATACAGGAAAGCCATACTTGATGTCATTCCCTCAGATGACGATTAGAGACATGGTCCGCGGAATGATACTGGTGCGCAAGCATCTCGGGATCGAAGCCGTGGATTTCCTGATAGGATCTTCGATCGGAGGTTTCCACGCCATCGAATGGGCCGTAATGGAGCCGGAAGTCATCAGGAACGCCGTATTCATGGCTACGGCCGCGAGAGTCCCGGCCTATCTTACTGCCTACAACGAATCGCAGAGAATGGCCCTCGAGGCCGACAGCACCTTCCGCGAGCAGAAAAGCCGCAAAGGCGGAGAGCTCGGACTACGCTGCGCGCGCAGCATCGCCCTGATTTCCTACCGCAGCTTCGCCGGATACAAGAACACCCAGTCCGAACCTGACGAAGACGCGCTCTTTGCAGGAAGAGCCTGCTCATACCAGCAATACCAGGGCAAGAAACTTTCCGACCGCTTCGACGCATATAGTTACTGGTACCTCTCCAGGTCTCTCGACAGCCACAATCTCGGCAGGGGACGAGGCGGAGTCGCAGCGGCTCTGAAGACGATAAAAGCAAAAACGACTGTGGTCGCTATCGACAGCGACTGTATCTTCCCACCGTCAGAACTAAAGATTATGGCGGACAATATCCCCGGAGCCAGCTGGTTCATGGTCACCTCGGACTTCGGCCACGACGGGTTCCTTCTTGAAAACGAACAATTGACAAAAATTTTAACCCCGATTTTACCATAATGCAGGTACTGAAATTCGGCGGCTCTTCGGTAGCCAATGCCAACAACATCAGCAAAGTAGTAGAAATAGTATCGAAAGCAGTTGAAAGGGACAGGACAATAATGGTCGTGTCCGCAATCAGCAAATGCACCGATACTCTTATCAATATCGGCAGAAAAGCCGCCTGCAAGGATGAATCCTATGTCACGCTTATCGAAGATCTGCGCAAGAGGCACCACGAGATAATCCTCAGCCTTCTTCCTATCGAGAAGCATGAGGAATCCCTCGAGGTCTGCGACGGCATCTTCGAGTCGATAAGCGACATCGCCAAAGGCGTAAGCCTGATTGGAGAGCTGACCCAGACCAGCCTGGACGCTATCCAGGGCTGCGGCGAGCTTCTCTCGACCAAGATAATCGCGACAAAGCTTGCCTCCATCGGAATCTCGACCAAATGGGTCGATTCCCGGAACATAATCCGCACGGAGAATATCGACGGCAAGAACGTGGTACTCCAGGAGGAGAGCTACAACAACGTAGAGAAGATGGTGGACGACAACCATATCACCTCTCTCTTCGTCGTTCCGGGCTTCGTGGCCTCCGACCCTCAGGGCCGCATGACCACCCTCGGCCGCGGCGGCTCCGACTACTCCGCATCTATCTTCGCGGTTGGCTGCAAAGCCCGCCGTCTGGAGATCTGGTCCGACGTACCCGGGCTTATGACCGCAAACCCTAAGATCGTTCCTTCAGCCCGCAGTATCAGCAACATCTCATACCGCGCCGCCCTCGAACTTTCGCACTTCGGAGCCAAGGTCATCTACCCTCCTACAATCCAGCCTGTAGTCTCCAAAGGAATTCCTATCTACATCAAGAATACCTTCGATCCGGAGGCTCACGGCACCCTTATAGAGAAGAACCCTCCTCGCAGCCAGTCCAAGCTTATCGGACTGTCCAACTCCGACAACATCGCCCTGCTCTCCCTCGAAGGCAGCGGAATGGTCGGAATCCCGGGCTTCTCAAGCCGGCTCTTCGACACCCTCAGCCGCAACGGCATCAATATCATTCTGATCACCCAGGCTTCTTCGGTACATACAATGTGTATCGCAGTCTCCGAGGCTGACGCAGAAAGAGCCAAGGCTGCAGCCGACAGCACATTCGCTTACGAAATCTCCCTCGGAAAGCTCAATCCGCTGAAGGTAGAGAAAGGGTACAGTATCGTCTGCCTCGTAGGCGACGACATCGTCAACCAGTACGGCACGACAGGCCGCATGCTTGCCGCCCTCGGACGGTACAGCATCCCGGTAAGGGCTACCGCCCAGGGCTCGTCCGAAAGAAATATCTCCATAATAGTCAACTCCGAGCATGTACAAGAGGCTATCCTGCATATCCACAACGAGTTCTTCGACAAGAGCTTCGAGAAGCAGGTGAACATCTTCATTGCCGGCTACGGCAACGTCGGAAGTTCGCTCATAAACATCATTTCGGCTAACCAGGACAAGATCGCCGCATCCACCGGACGCAGGATCAATGTCATCGGAGTATCCAACAGCCGCAGATACGTCATAGACAGGAAAGGTCTCGACCTCTCCAAGATCGACGAGATGCTGAAGAACGGAGAAAGTGCAGCCGACGAGGCTTACTTCGAGGCGCTCGCAGCCCTCTCTATGGAGAACTCCATATTCGTAGACTGCACCGCCAGCTCCGATATCGCCTACAAGTATATGAATCTCTTCAAGAGAGGTTACTCTGTCGTCGCCTGCAACAAAATCACCTTCTCTGCCCCATACTCCCAGTATGCCGCAATCAAGGAGACCGCAGTCGCCAACGGAGCCTCGGTAAGATATGAGACTACGGTCGGAGCAGCCCAGCCTATCCTGGAGTCAATCGCCCGCTGCGTCAACTGCGGCGACGAGATCCAGAAGGTGGAGGCAGTGCTTTCAGGCACCCTCAACTATATCTACAGCACCTATAAGGGCGGCGAAGGCGGCACTTTCGCAGAAACCGTAAAGAAAGCCCAGGATGCCGGTTATACCGAACCCGACCCGAGACTGGACCTCAGCGGACGCGACGTGCTCCGCAAACTTCTCATCCTCTCCCGCGAGGCAGGAGTTCCGCTGGACGAAGCCGATGTAGAGATAAGCCCTATCCTCGGCCCTGAGTACTTCTCGGTAAAGGTTCCGCAGTTCTACGAGATGATGGCGGCCAACGAGGACAAGTTCGCAGCAATCTACAACGAAGCTGCAAAGAAGGGCCTCAGACAGAGATTCGTGGCCTCTCTCGAGAAGACGGCCGATGGTTACAAGGCCAGTCTGGGACTCAAGTCCATCGGACCTGAGCACCCTCTCTACAACCTTGGCGGCACCGACAACTGCTGCATCATCAAGACAAACCTCTATCCTTCTCCTCTGGTGATCCAGGGAGCCGGAGCAGGCGCGATGCAGACAGCATCCGGAGTGCTGAACGATATTCTGCTTATAAGCTAGAAATAAGGATTACTTCTCTCGTAGAGGAAGTAACCTTGACAGAATCGTCTATTCTCCTGCCCAGAAGGGCAAGAATCTTAGAAGAAGCTCTTGACTCGGCGAGTACAAGGGCTTTTTCTTTTTCTGGAATCGAATAATGGAGATCGACAAACATATCGCTGAGCTTCTTCTCCCCTTTCATTCCCAGCGGACGGATATGGTCGCCTTCCTTCCAGCTCCTGACAAAAAGCGGGAAACTCACTTTAGATGCGTCCAGAAGAATACAGCCCTCCGGCTGTTTCACATCCATCCCGCAAGGCCATTCCAGCACCTTAACCTCGAAGCCGTCGTAATGCCCGGGGCCGTCGACGACATATTCTCTGGACGATCCCGGTTTGTCGACGATAATGGAGTCAGCCGTCAGCGAAGCCCTGTATTCTCCTGAAGAAAAGACTTTTCCGGCTCTCTGGCGGGAAGAAGATATTAGAGCCCCGATCTCATAGAGCTGGCTTTCATTGAAACCATAGTCAGACAGAAGCCGGTAGAGAATATAATCCCTGTGGGGTTCTGCCAGAAGCATGTTGATGTCAATGGCGAAACCGCCTTCCAACTGTCTCGTCATTCCCTGGCCGTAGATCGCGAAATAATCGTCCAGTACTTTTCCGGCCTGTGAGAAATGCCGCATTTCGCGAGAGAATGTCTCCAGGAACGAAGGGTTGATTTCGCTCAATACCGGAAAGACAAGATGTCTCAGTTTATTCCGCTTGTATTCAGTTTCAGCATTGGTACTGTCCTCCCTGAACGGGATACCGTTCTCCTTGACATAAGCCTCTATCTCGGCTCTGGTAATTCCGAGAAGCGGTCTTATGAGCCTTGCGTCTCCGGAATATCCCGGCACTGGGATCTTGCCGGACTCCGGCATCCCGCTGAGCCCGTTGATGCCGGTCCCGCGAAGAAGGTTCAGCAGCAGGGTTTCGGCGTTGTCGTTGGCGTTATGGGCAACTGCCAGAGCGCTGCAGCCTTCGGCTTCGCAGACCTCGGCGAACCATCTGTACCTCAGATCGCGGGCGGCCATCTCGATGCTGATCCCATTGTCGCGGGCATATGATTCCGTATCGAAGTCCTTACGGATAAGTCTGACGTCATGGGCCTTGCACCAGTCTCCGACCATTTCGGAGTCGCCGTCGGATTCTTTTCCGCGGAGGTGGAAGTTGCAGTTGGCGACGATGATTCTGATGTCGGTGGTGAGGAAGAGGGTGGCGAGGGTCATCGAGTCGATGCCGCCGCTTACGGCGACAAGGACCTTGCCGCCTTCCGGCAGCAGTTCATGGATCTTGTCTGTAAACCTCTTTCTCATCATCTTTTTTTTTGGAAGAAGCTGATACAGGTCCTGAAGCTACGCACCTTCGGTGCTATCCTTCCCAGCCTGACGGCTGGGCCCCTCCCGCTCACGATGGCCGCGGGCGGCCACGGCTTCAGGACCTGTATCAGCTTCTTCCTAAATATACAAGATTACTTAGAAGCGAAGGTGTAGGTAAAGCCGAACTGAAGGGCTTCAGAGAACTGGACGAGACGGCGGCCTGCCGGATGATCCTCGTCTACGATACGTACCGTATCATCATAGATAAGGTTCGTCGTGATGTTCAGGCTGAAATACTTGGCCAATTTCCACATGAGACGGTTGTCCCAGTTGATACGGAGATTGCCAGGATGGTCGAGATAGTTCGAGAACAGTATGAGCTGGGTCGAACCCTCGAAATTATCATTGACCTTGACTTTGGCAACAGCCTTGAGCTGGGCACCGAACTCGAACCTTGCCGGACGATACCAGCTTCCTTCCGGAGTACCTTCTACATTTTCGTAAGCCTTCTTGAGCTTCATGCCGTAGTTGCTTCGGAGAGCCTCGTCAGACACGATGGTGAAGCCACCGGTAAGAGGAGCGAAGTTTACCACGAGCCAGCCGTTCTCATTAGGCTTCCAGTCAATACCGAGACCGAGGGTCACGATAGCCGGGGAGAAGAATCCGGACTTGAGAGTCCTGGCTGCCTTCCAGTCAGCCTTTGAAGGATTCTCCACGGATGGAGTGCCGTAGAGATAACCGTTGTTGAACTGGTTGAGGAAAGTAAAGGTCGCAGAATAGTCAAGAGTCTTGGTGGCCTTCATGCCCCATGTGCTTTCAAAAAGCATACGGTCTTTGTTCTTCTGGACGATAGGCTTGTCCTCGGAATACATGAAACCGTAATCAAGCTGGAGACGGTTCTTCCAGTGGATGTTATCCTTGGAATAATCAGCATTGGCATCAACGTAGGCACTGAGAGTGACGTTGTTGATACCTCCCTTGGCCCAGTTCGAGAATGAGCTCTGGACAAAGTTGAGCTGTGTCATCATTGACTTCTTCCAGTAGTTTGGCTTAACCACCGGTGCCTCAGCTTTCGGGGCACCTGCAATAGCTGAAGCAGCCTCTTCGGCCGCCTTCTGCGCATCGGTCTGCGCGAATGCAGGCATGAAAGCCAGCACCGCAGCGATAGTTACAATCAGTTTCTTCATAATTTATAATTATAGTTTAATATGAGATAGCAAAGACAACTCTCTGCTTTGAAGGTTTTCCAGAATAGATGTCGACACCCTCCTCCTCGCAGACATAGCTGTCCACAGGGATGCAGCGGATGGTAGCCTTGGTCTCGTCCTTGATCTTCTGCTCGGTCTCGGCAGTGCCGTCCCAGTGGCAGAGAAGGAACTTGCCGGTTCCGATCTTCTCTTTGAACTCCTCCCAGCTGTCGCATTTCTCGACATTTTCATCGCGGAACTTGAGAGCCTTATTGTAGATATTCTTCTGGATATCGTCGAGAAGTCCGGCGATATGCTCCTCGATGCCGTCGAGATTCATGGTCACCTTCTCGAGAGTATCGCGGCGGTGTACCTCCACGGTACCGTTCTCGATGTCGCGAGGGCCCATCGCAAGGCGTACAGGGACGCCCTTGAGCTCCCACTCTGCGAACTTGAATCCAGGACGGAGAGTGTCGCGGTCGTCGATCTTGACTGAATGGCCATTAGCCTCGAGATTCTTCTTGATTTCCTCCATGCGCGCGATGATTGCGTCATGCTCCTCCGGTTTGCGGAAGATAGGGACCATCACAACCTGGATAGGCGCGAGAGCCGGAGGCAGAACGAGGCCGTTGTCGTCTCCGTGAGCCATTATCAGGGCACCCATAAGTCGGGTGGAAACACCCCAGGAGGTAGCCCAGACGTACTGCTGCTTACCCTCTTTGTCGGTATATGTAACGTCGAATGACTTCGCGAAGTTCTGGCCGAGGAAGTGGGAAGTACCGGCCTGGAGGGCCTTTCCGTCCTGCATCATGGCCTCGATCGTCATTGTATCGAGAGCACCGGCGAAACGCTCGTTAGGGCTCTTGTGGCCGACGATGACCGGAAGGGCCATCGAGTTGCGGGCGAAGTCAGCATATACGTTGACCATACGCTGCTTCTCCTCCTGAGCCTCCTCTGCGGTAGCATGTGCGGTATGTCCCTCCTGCCAGAGGAATTCGGCGGTACGGAGGAAGAGTCTTGTCCTCATCTCCCAGCGTACCACGTTGGCCCACTGGTTGCAGAGGATTGGAAGGTCTCTCCATGAAGTGATCCAGTTCTTGTATGTGCTCCAGATGATTGTCTCGGAGGTAGGACGTACCACGAGCTCCTCCTCGAGTTTGGCTTCCGGATCCACTACCACACCCTTTCCGTCCGGGTCATTCATGAGGCGGTGGTGGGTAACCACGGCGCACTCCTTTGCGAATCCGGCTACATGCTCGGCCTCGCGGCTGAAGAATGACTTAGGGATGAACAGAGGGAAATATGCATTCTGATGTCCTGTTGCCTTGAATTTATCGTCGAGGATACGCTGCATTTTTTCCCAGATAGCGTATCCGTAAGGTTTGATTACCATGCAGCCCCTGACCGGAGACTGTTCCGCCAAGTCGGCTTTTACAACGAGATCGTTGTACCACTGAGAGTAATTAACCGACCTTTTCGTAATCTGATCTGCCATTTTCTTTGATTATAATAATTTATTCCAAGATGATTTTAAACCATGTACCAAATAAAAGGTACGATAATTGCATAAAGCATCTTAAATCTTCGCTTTTTTTGCGAAGACAAAGATACAAATTTTATTTATATATAGGAGATACAGTTATGAAAACCAACATTCTGACATTGTCTGTGCTGCTTTTGGCCGTCAGCGCCTGCGGTACGGCAAACCAGTTAGCTTCCTCCGGCCAGCGCTTCGAGGATGGTATCTACTATACACCATCCGAAGACGAACTGATAACCACCTCCGACCAGGAGGTACAGAATCTGGTAGCTGAAACAAGCGCATCTGAGATATACAGAGTAAGAGACCTCGGCGATACAGTCGTGATCAGCAGTGAAAACCCTGTCACAATCGTTACCGCCCCGGATATCGACATCTGGATGGGCTATACCCCGTATAGCTGGGCTTATTCATCATGGAACTACTGGTATTATTCGCCATGGCGTTACGACCCTTGGTACTATAGTTCATGGTATTATTCACCATGGCACTATGACCCTTGGTATTACTCATCATGGTATTATGATCCGTGGTACTACAGCCCGTGGTACTACGATTCATGGTATTATTCCGGACCGTACTGGCACCATCACTACCGTCCATACTGGTATCGTAGCCACTATTACGACTACTATGGCGGATACTATGGTTACTACGGATACGGCGGATACCATAGGTATCACAGGGACCTGATCCGCGAAGGAGGCTATGCCGGCCACTACTACGGAAGCAGGAACCTTACTACCAACTCAGGCAGGAGCACATACAACAGGCGTGCGGACGCAATGGGCGTAACCCGCAGCGGAGTCAGCGCGACCAGAAGGTCAGGCTCAAGTGCTACGAGGTCTTCAGTTTCGACCAAGTCTTCAGGCACCAGGACTTCCGCCAGGGCTGCCACCAGGACGTCAAGTTCTTCCAGCATGAGGAATACGGCTTCTGCAACCAGAAGCTCAGGATCATCAGCTACTCGCAGCTCAGGGTCATCAGCTACACGCAGCTCCGGATCATCTGCAACACGTAGTTCCGGTTCATCAGCAACTCGCAGCTCAGGTTCATCTTCGACCTGGAATTCCGGTTCTTCTACCAGAAACTCCGGTTCTTCTGCTACCCGCAGCTCCGGTTCTTCTACCAGAAGTTCAGGATCATCAGCAACTCGCAGCTCAGGTTCTTCTTCAACCAGAAGTTCCGGCAGCTCGTCCTACAGAAGATCCTCAGGCAGTTCAAGCTCTTCTTCCACAAGAAGCAGCAGCTCATCATCTTCAGGTTACAGAAGCAGTGGCTCGACTTCGACCAGGAGCAGCGGCTCGACTTCAACCCGAAGCAGCAGTTCATCATCTTCTTCATCGTCCAGAAGCAGCTATTCCGGCGGATCTTCGAGATCCTCAGGCAGTAGCGGTTCTTCATCAAGGTCATCATCCGGCGGCGGATCCTCAAGGTCAGGTGGCGGAAGGAGATAACTTATAAATAGAAAGCCTTATGAAAAAAATAGTAATAACCTCAATTCTTGCGTTCGCGGCACTAGGTGCCGGAGCGCAGACAGCGTACGACGCGATGACCTTCAGCGAGAACAACTACTCGGGAACGGCCAGAACTATTGCAATGGGAAATGCCTTTACCGCGCTTGGCGGTGACCTCGGCTCATACGGGATCAACCCTGCCGGCTCTGCGGTTAACAGGTATTCCCAGATTTCCTTCACCCCGAACCTGTCCAGCCTGAGCTCCTCTTCGGAATATTTCGCCAATCCTATGGATAATGCGGCAAGAGGAACGACGAGCCATACGGACATGACAAGATTCTATCTGTCCAACGTCGGCGGTAGCACTTATATCGATCTCCGTCAAAGATACGGACTCAAAGGCATCTCCTTCGGTTTTGTGGTCAATATGACCAACAACATGGCCGAGAAGTATGTCGGAAGAGGATTAAATGACTATACCTCTTATCTTGGTCAGCTGGCGTCCGGACTCAACGGTTACGCTTCGTCCAACCTTGACAAAGAGAACGCCTTCAACAACCCGGACATAGCCTGGAGAGAGATCGTTGCCTGGAAATCCGGCATGATATCCAACCTGAACAATAATCAGGAGGACTATATCGGAGCTACTGAGAAAGTGACTGACAGTAATGGAAATATCGGACTCGGCGGCACTCTGGATCAGGCATTCCGCAGAAGGACACATGGTTCGAAACGCGACCTCCTGTTCAATATGGGCTTCAATGTCTCTGATATGTTCTATTTCGGAGGCAACATCGGAATCACTTCTTTCAGCATGAAGTATGACGAGTATATCCATGAGATCGCCTGCAACCCGGACGACTTCCCTAACGAATTCAGCACCGGTACCACCAACTTCGACAGAATGATGATCAGGAATTCTTACTCTGCCGACGGAACAGGTATCTACGGAAAATTCGGCGCAATCTTCGTCCCGATAACAGAACTCCGCTTCGGAATGGCCATCCAGACTCCTACTCTTGTCAACATTAACGAGACATGGCAGACATATGGAGAGATCGACTATACTGACTCCCGATATGACGGATGGAAGAAGTCACCTCTAGGCGAATATGAATACGAACTTGTTTCCCCATTCAGATTCAACGCCGGTATGGCGTTCAACTTCGGAATTGGAGTAGTCAGCGCTGACTACGAAATTGTCGACTACAAAACGATGAGATTCCGCAACAGAGATGGATACTCTTCCACCAGTTTCAACGGGCCGAACCAGGATATCAAAGACCTTATGACTATATCCAATTCGCTGCGTGTCGGCATGGAGATCAAACCGGTTCCTTCGTTTGCGATTCGCGCCGGATACAGTTTCGCCACATCTCCTGAAAAAGAATTGGAAAACAACTTCAAAGCTCTTTACCAGACTGCGTCATTCGGTCTCGGATACAGCAGCAACGGCTCCTTCTTCTGGGATGCGGCCATCAGGGGATCCTTCAAGCCTAACCTGTATACCACGCTCTATGAAGACTACATCGAAGATAAAAATATAGCTTCCCCTGAGATCCGTACAAAAACCAACATAGTTGATTTTGTAATGACATTCGGGTGGAGATTCTAAAGTCTCTTGAGATAAAGAATTGAATCAGGACCTTCGTTGAAGAGAAGGTCTATCACAGATAAATCTGGAACAAAGCCATACTTTCCGGCAAAGACCTGGAAGTATGGCTTTTCCAGTTGCAGGTCCTTGAGAATGGTGTTCGGCTTTTTCGGATGGATGATTTCCCTGTAGTCGTCCTCCCCTGCCGGGAACGGGAGATATGAGTCGGTAAAACCTATTTCAGCGGCGACGCCGGTCTTGTCCAGAAGATACTCTATGAGCTTCAGGTCAAGCTCCCACAATGTCTCCGGACGACTCTCCAGAATGGAGAATATATCATCCCTGTAATATTCAAAATATGCAGAAGTAAGATAAGCGGAGTCAATGGCTCTCTCCGTACGCTGGATCCATGGAGTCGTATATTCGACCTTGATTTCAGTAATGGGAAGCCGGAAAGTGCCGCCTTCATGGACGACCGGAACAGAAAGGCTTTCCACCCCGTTTGAAGTATAGATACGGCATCTGTTGCGATAGCTCTGCTTCTGGTAATTCTCGCAAGCTTCAAGCACTGGCTTAGACGGAATTACCCTGTCCGGAGACAGGGTAAGATCTTTCGCAACCGCCGCGAACCATGATACGGGCGGGAAATATGCCGTAGAGAGTAACACTATTCCATTACGCCTTTTTCGTTTCCGAGACCGGCGCGGACGATACCTCTCTTGGAGTTGCGGATGAAGTTGAGGATATTGTCCCTTTCCTCTGACTGAGGGAAGCCCTGCTCAACCTTGGCGCAGCCGTCGGACACATTGAGTCCCTGGAAATAGATGGTATCGTAGATATCCTTGATATTGCGGATAGACTCGGAAGAGAAACCCCTTCTGCGAAGTCCTACGATATTGACACCTGCATAGATGATAGGCTCGCGTCCGCAGATTGAATAAGGAGGGATATCCTTGTTGATTCTTGAACCGCCGCCGATCATTGCATGACGTCCGATCTTGGTGAACTGGTGCACGAGGGTACCGCCGCCAAGGATTGCCCAGTCTTCGATGTCGGTCTCACCTGCGATGCCGGAGTGGCTTACAAGGATGCAATGGTTGCCGACTGTACAGTCATGGGCGATATGGACATATGACATTATGAGAGTATCGTTACCGACCTTGGTCACGCATTTGCCGCTGGCCTTGGTACCACGGTTGATGGTAGCGCACTCACGGATAGTGACACGGTCGCCGATTTCGACATAGGTGATTTCACCGTCGAATTTCAGGTCCTGAGGAACAGCTCCGACTACAGCACCCGGGAAGACTTCGCAGTCCTTGCCGAGTGTTACATATTTATAGATTACAGCATTAGGATGAATCTTGCAGCCGTCACCGATGGTAACGTCATCATCAATGAAAGCAAAAGGGCCGACTTCTACGTTGTCGCCGAGTTTTGCCTTAGGGCTGACGAATGCAAGAGGATGGATGTTATTCATTTCGTTCTTTATTTTACCTCTGAAAGCAGCTTCCTTACCGCTTTCGCCGCATTTGTATTAATAGTATGTCCCGGTTTGAAGGCGGAGATATCTGCTTTGAGGAAGCCTCCTGAGAGTCTCAGGTCTCCTATAAGATCAAGCAGTTTGTGCCTGCCGCACTCATTAGGGAAATGAAGTTCCAGATTGTTGAGATAGCCGTCACCGGTGATCTCGAGTTTCGGACGGTTCATGCTGGCCGACATACGGTCGAGCTGCTCCTCCGATACAGGGTACTCTACGATGACGATCGCATTGTCCACGTCGCCGCCCTTGATAAGGTTGTTGGCGAAAAGATACTCGATCTCATGGAAGAAGACGAAAGTACGGCAAGGACCGATCTGGCGGGCATAATCGCCGCCCTCTCGCCACTGCACCTCCTGGACTCCGAGAACCTTGGATCCGAAATCCAGGGTTGCTTCATAATGAGTCTTCTCCGAAGGTTCCAGCCTGATCCATGAACCCGTCTGGGCATCTCGTATATCAATAGTTTCTTTAATCTCGATATATTTGCGTTCTGCCGTCTGCACCTTGAGTCCGTCTTTCTGGAAAGCTTCCACATAGAAGCGGGCGCTTCCGTCAAGGATCGGGACCTCTACATTGTCGATCTCGACTATGGCGTTGTCGACTCCCATACCTGTAAGAGCGGACATAAGATGCTCTATAGTATGGACTTCAACCCCATTGGATGATATGGTGGTGCTGCGCGCAGTATTCGTCACGTTCTCGGCGAGAGCAGGGATTTCGACCCCGACATCAGTTCTCCGGAAAATGACTCCGGTATTCTCAGGCGCAGGGCAAACCGTCATGTGTGAGACTGTCCCGGTATGCAGTCCCTTGCCTTCGAATGTATATGAATTATTAAGTGTCTGCTGACGCATTATCTAAATATCGTTTCTATTTTTCGGACCGCAAAGATAGCAAAAAAATTTATAAGTCAATCTATTCCAGTCCTGACTGCTTGAATTTGGCGTAGCTCTTCATGAAGTTACGCAGTGGCAAAGCCGGAGATCCGAGCAGCACCTGACCCGAAGTCTTGATGTTACCGATGACTCCGCACTGGGCGGCCAACGTGGTATGGTCAGCGATAGTAAGATGGCCTGCGATTCCGACCTGGCCGGCAAGGATACAGTTCTTGCCGATCTTGGTGGATCCGGCGATTCCGCACTGGGCGGCCATTACCGTGTTGTCTCCGATCTCGACATTATGGGCGATCTGGCAGAGATTGTCGATCTTGACGCCCTTGCCGAGAATCGTGGATTCCATTTCAGCCCTGTCGATCGTGGTACCGGCGCCGATTTCGCAATTGTCGCCGATTACGACATTACCGAGATGCTCGATCTTCTCCCATGTACCGTCCGGCTGCGGAGCATTTCCGAAACCGTCAGAGCCGATAACGGCGTTTCCATGGATGATTACATTATCTCCAATAATCATACCCGGATATATGACTACACCCGGATAAATTATACAGTATTTGCCGATTTTTGTACCTTCTCCGATATACACGTTCTCATAGATCTTTGTATAAGATCCAATCGAGACATGTTTTCCGACATATGATTTGCTTCCGAGATATACTTTCTTGCCGAAGCGTGTTGAAAAATGCCAGACAGCGCCCCAGCCGCGATGGCGGCGATAGGCCTTTTTCTGGGCTGCTGAATATTTAAGCAGTTCGGCTATGGCTGAATAAGCGTTCTCGACCCTTATCATGGTCGGCTTAACCGGAGCCTTAGCCTCGAAATCCTTGTTTACAAGGAGAATAGTAGCTTCACAGGTATATACGAATTGCTCATATTTCGGATTGGCAAAAAAACATAGTTTGCCCGGCTTGCCGTGCTCTATTTTTGCAAATCCATTAATCGTGGCGTTTTCATCACCGTCCACGGTCCCATTAAGGATTTTTGCAAGTTGCTTTGCTGTCAATTCCATACTTTTTCCAATAATCTTTGCAAAAATAATCATTTTAAGGCAAAGAAAGAATTATTCTCGGAAATAGTCTCCAAAAAAGACATTTTTATGGATAATTCGCCAATATATTTCATTTTTCGCCTTTTTGTTCGTATATTTGCAACGTGTACGAGATAGGGGCCGACCGGTTCCTATTTTTTATTGGTTGTAATTTATGAACGTAAAAGAAATACGGGAAAAGATCGTGGATGCAGTCGAGGCAAGGGGCTGCTTCATCACCGACGTTACCCTGAGCGCCGACAACGATATCGAAATCGCTGTCGAATCGGTTGAAGGTATCGTCGAGATGGACGACTGCGTCGCCATAGACAAAGCCTTCCACGAGATCTTCGACCAGGATGTTGAGGATTATGCCCTTACCGTCACATCCGCAGGTCTCGACCAGCCTTTCAAGGTGCTCCGACAGTATCTCAAGGCTATCGGCACCACAGTCGAAGCAAAGATCAAGGGCGGGAAAAAGCTGGTTGCCGAACTGGTTGCCGCCGATGAAGAATCGATAACCCTCCGATACTCCGTAAAGGAGGCCGTCGAAGGCAGCAAGAAGAAGGCGCTTGTGGAGCACACTGACAGGTTCCCTATGGACCAGGTCAACAGCGTCACTCCTTACATTACATTTGAATAATAGATAAAACAATAATAAAATGACAGAAGATAAAATCGATCTCAAGACCGCGTTTGCGATTTTCAAAGACGAAAAGCACATCGACAGACCGGTCATGATGGGTGTCCTGAAAGACGTGTTCATCACCCAGATAACCAAGACATTCGGCTCCGCTGACAACTTCGACGTGATCATCAACGTCGACAAGGGAGACTGCGAGATTTATCAGAACCTTGACGTAGTCGAGGAAGTAGAGAACCCTAACACCGAGATCTCCCTCGAGGACCTCAAGGCCATGGGCGAAGACGACTACGAACTCGGCGAGACCTTCACCCGCAAGGTCGAGCTCAAGGATTTCGGAAGAAGAGGTATCCTCAACATAAGGCAGAACCTCCAGGGCCGCATCATGGATATTGAGAAGGCAAACCTCTACAACAAGTACACCGAGAAGATCGGAGAGATCTTCACCGGCGAGGTATACCAGACATGGGCCAAGGAAGTCCTTATCCTCGACGAGGATGGCAACGAGCTCAGACTTCCTAAGATGGAGCAGATCCCTGGCGAGAGATTCAAGAAGAACGAGTCTGTACGCGCTATAATCAAGAGCGTGGAGATGAAGAACAATACAACTCCTTACATCGTACTCTCGAGGACTTCCAACGAGTTCCTCGTGAAGCTCTTCGAGCAGGAGGTTCCTGAGATTTACGACGGTCTCATCACCATCAAGAAAGTCGTACGTGTACCGGGTGAGCGCGCCAAGGTGGCAGTAGAGTCATACGATGACCGTATCGACCCGATCGGAGCCTGCATCGGTGTCAAGGGTTCACGTATCATCGGTATCGTCCGCGAGCTCCGCAACGAGAACATCGACGTGCTCCAGTGGACATCCAACCCTCAGCTCCTCATCCAGAGAGCCCTCAGCCCTGCAAAGATCTCACACATCGACATGGGCGAGAGCGCTGAGGACAAGATCAAAGTATACATGCATCCGGACGAGGTCAAGAAAGGTATCGGTAAGGGCGGCTGCAACATCAAGCTTGCCGGCATGCTCGTAGACCGCGAGATCGAGGTCTGGAGAGAGCTTCCGAAGGACGAAGACTACGACGACGAGGAGGATGTACTCCTCTCAGACTTCAGCAACGAGATCGAGCCTTGGATCATCGAGAAGCTTCAGGGAATCGGCTGCGACACCGCCAAGAGCGTGCTCGCGCTTTCACCTGAGGATATCGCCAAGAGAGCTGACCTCGAAGACGAGACAGTCGCAGAAGTCATGCAGATCCTCCGTTCAGAGTTCGAATAGAGCTCCGGCGGACAACTAATTCAGATTATTAACATATTGGGGTATATATGGCAGACATTCGATTAAATAAACTGACAAAACAATTCAACATCGGTCTTCAGACTCTCGTGGACTTTCTCCAGGAGAAGGGCTTGGAGGTAGAACTCAATCCTAACACCAAGATATCCGACGAATATCTTCCTGCGCTCGAAAAGAAATTCGGCGACGATATGCGCGCAAAGCAGGACGCAGAAAAAGTGGATATCAAGATGAAGGAAATCATCGAGAAGAATACCCGCAAGCAGCAGGACGACGAAGACGATGACTATGAGCCTGTGAAAGAAACTATCATCAAGAACACCGGTCTTTCCGGATCCATCGAAAAAGAGGAGCCGGAAGAAGCAGATATCCAGACCGCACCGGAAGTTCAGCCGGAGCCTGTCAAGGAAGAGCCGGTGGCGGAGACCGTCGAGGTCCCTGCAGAGCCGGAACCTGAACCGGAGCCGGAAATAAGCGAACCGGAGGTCGAAGAACCTGAAGAAGAGCCAGAGGAGGAGCCGGAAACCGAACCAGAGCCAGAAGCATATACCCCTGCCGAGGAAGAGTTCGAAGAGCCGGTACGGCACCACGAGCACAAGAAGCACTTCAAAGAGGATAAGGACGAAGAAGAAAGCAGTTCGGCTCCTGGTCTCAAGGTTGTCGGAAAGGTAGACCTTTCGCAGTTCAATGCTCCTAAGAAGAACAAGAAGAGAGAGCGTATCAAAGGCGGAAGCCAGAAGGTTGACGTGACCAAGGTCGAGGGTGTGGATGCCCACAAGAAAGACCACGGCCGTAAGAATGACCGTCCGGCTCCTGCAGCCGCCAATGCCGGAGGCAAGGGCCGCAAGCGCGACCGCTTCAAACCTGCAATGACCGAGGCCGAAGAGGAAGAGATGCAGAAGGAGATCCAGAAGCAGGTAAAGGAGACATACGCAAAGATGAATGAGGGCAGGAAGAGCAACTTCGGAGCCAAGTACCGCAAAGAGAAGAGAGAGGCCGCAGCCAACAAGGCTATGGAGGAGATGGAGCAGGAGCTTGCCGAGAAGAAGGTCCTCAAGGTAACCGAATTCGTTACCGTCAACGACCTCGCCACCCTCATGAACAATACCCCTGTCAACAAGGTCATCACAGCCTGCTTCAATCTCGGACTCATGGTTTCGATCAACCAGCGTCTCGACGCCGAAGCCCTGGTGCTCGTGGCTGAAGAATTCGGCTACAAGGTCGAGTTCGTGACAGCCGAGCTCACCCAGGAAATCGAGCAGGAGAACGAAGCCGACAAGGAAGAAGATCTCGTAACCAGACCGCCTATCATCACTGTGATGGGCCATGTCGACCACGGTAAGACCTCCCTCCTCGACTATATCAGAAAGACCAACGTGATCGCCGGCGAGGCCGGAGGTATCACCCAGCACATCGGTGCATACAACGTCAAGATGCCTGACGGCAGGAGAATCACCTTCCTCGATACTCCGGGCCACGAGGCCTTCACCGCCATGCGTGCCCGAGGCGCCCAGCTGACCGACCTTGCGATCATAATCATCGCGGCCGACGACGCCGTGATGCCGCAGACCGTCGAGGCTATCAACCATGCCCAGGCTGCAGGCGTCCCTATGGTCTTCGCCATCAACAAGATCGATAAACCTGGTGCGCAGCCTGAGAAGATTTATCAGCAGCTCGCCCAGATGAACATACTTACAGAGGCCTGGGGCGGTAAATACCAGTGCCAGGAGATCTCTGCGAAGAAAGGTCTCAACGTCGACAAGCTTCTCGAGAAAGTGCTCCTCGAGACCGACATGATGGACCTCAAGGCCAATCCGAACAAGATGGGTGTCGGCGCCGTCATCGAGTCATCCCTCGACAAGGGCCGTGGCTATCTCGCTACCGTCCTCGTCCAGAGCGGAACCCTGCGCAAGGGCGACATGATGATCAGCGGCTGCTTCTACGGCCGTGTCAAGTCGATGTTCAACGAACGTGGACAGCAGGTTACCGAAGCCGGTCCGTCAACTCCGGTTTCAGTGCTCGGTCTCAACGGAGCTCCGAGCGCCGGCGAGAAGTTCAACGTAATGTCCGACGAGAAGGAGGCCAAGGCCATCGCCAACAAACGCGAGCAGCTCATACGAATCCAGGGCATCAAGACCCAGAAACATATGACCCTCGAGGAAATCGGACGCCGAATCGCTATCGGCAACTTCAAGGAGCTTAACGTCATCGTCAAGGGTGATGTGGACGGTTCCGTAGAGGCACTCTCCGACTCCCTCATCAAGCTTTCTACTGAGGAGATCCATGTAAATGTAATCCACAAGGCTGTGGGTGCCATCTCTGAATCCGACGTAATGCTTGCTACCGCTTCCGACGCCATCATCATCGGCTTCCAGGTACGTCCTTCAGCGGACGCCCGCAACACGGCCGAGAAAGAAGGCATCGAAATCCGTCTCTACTCTGTGATCTACGATGCTATCAACGAGGTCAAGGACGGTATCGAGGGTATGCTTGAGCCTGAGAAGAAAGAAGAGGTCACCGCGACCGCCATTGTCAAGCAGCCGTTCAAGATCCCTAAAGTCGGCACGATCGCAGGTTCCCTCGTCAAGGAAGGAAAGCTTACGAAGAACTCCAAGGTTCGTCTTATCCGCGACGGTATCGTTGTCTACACCGGAGATCTCGCTTCTCTCAAGCGCGGCAAGGATGACGCCAAGGAAGTCACCGCCGGAATGGAGTGCGGTATCGGTATCGAGAACTACAACGACATCAAGGAGGGCGATGTAATCGAGGCCTTCCAGATTGTCGAGATCAAGAGAACCCTCTAATACGATAGGCAATGCTGTTCGTTATCGAAGGTCTTGACGGAGCCGGGAAATCGACTCAGGTAAGACTTCTGAGAAAATATCTGGAGAGCGTATCCGGAGAGCTGGAGTATATCCACTTTCCAAGATACGACTCTCCCGTATATGGAGACCTCATAAGCCGCTTCCTCAGAGGCGACTTCGGGTCGATAAATGCGGTGCACCCTCAGCTGGTGGCGCTGCTTTATGCTGAAGACCGTCATGGTGCAGCCCCGGAACTCCGGAAGAGCCTGCAGGAAGGCCGTCCGATTCTACTCGACAGATATGTATATTCAAATATCGCCTACCAGTGCGCCAAGATTGACGATCCGAATGAGAGAGAAGCTCTCAGGAAATGGATAGACGATACGGAATATGGAGACTTCGGGCTTCCGAGACCGGATCTCAACCTGTTCCTGGACGTCCCGATCGGATTCGTCGAAAAGAAACTGACCGCAGACAGGAAAGGAGAAAACAGGGAATACCTTGCTGGGAGCAGGGACATCCACGAAGCTGATATAAATTTCCAAAAGAAAGTGCGCGATGTCTATCTGCGTCAATGCGAAGTCGATCCGAAATTCGAGAGAATCGACTGTTCCGGTCCGGACGGAACCATGCTTCCGCCGGATAAGATCTTCGCAAAGATAAAAGCCGCAGTTGACAACACTTTAAACAGGAAATAATACCATGATGCAGTTCCACATCCGATTCCGGAAGGTTTACGCCATAATGATAGGCGTAGTATTCTTTGTCGCAGGCACGCTGAAGCTTCTCGACCCTGTAGGTGCCGGACTCGTTGTGGAAGGGTATTTCAAGTTCCTCCATATAGGATTCCTAATGCCTGTGTCCAAGGCTACAGGCGTTGCGCTGGCATTTCTGGAGGCAATCACCGGAGCTGCCCTGATAACCCGCTCGTACAAGAGAATCGCGGCCATCTCGGCCTCTACGCTGACTGTTGTCTTCACTATACTTACCCTGTTCCTCTGGATCAAGAATCCTCCGATGGACTGCGGCTGCTTCGGCGAAGTGATCCACCTGACGCACTTCCAGACCTTCGTAAAGAACATAATACTGCTCTGCCTCTGCGCTGCAGCCTTCCTGCCGTTCAAGGAATTCAGGGCAGACAAAGCCCATAAACTGGTTTCATTCTGGATAATGTTCGCCACACTGGTCGTAATGACGGCGTACTCCCTCAGACACATCCCGATTATGGACTTCACTCCATATACCCCTTCGTCCAGACTCTATGAAGCAGCAAAAGAAGACATGGACGGAGAAGACGAATATGTCCCGTCGTTCGTATATGAAAAGAATGGACAGACCGGAGTCTTTACGATAGATCATCTTCCTGACTCGACATGGACATTCGTAAGGTCCGAGACAATACGCAGGGAAGACAATCTCAAAGAGACAAGATTCCCTATCCTCAGCTTTACCGATGCTGACAGAGTACAGTGCGATTCCCTTGCCGTCAGAAAAGACGTGCTCATAGTTTCTGTCTACAGACCGGAAAAGATGGATGTCAGGAAATGGGAAAAGGTAGCTGACCTTCTTGAGAAAGCTTCGGATGCAGGATTCTCCCAGCTTCTTCTCGCTGCTTCCACTCCGGAAGAATTCAAGTTACCAGAAGAGCTCGGCGAAAATAAGAAGGCGATTATCGCCGGTTCAGTATATTACGCTGACTATAAAGAGCTTATCTCCCTCAACCGCGCCAACGGAGGTGCCACATGGTTTCACAACGGCAACCTTATCGAGAAATGGTCTGCCAACAATCACCCTGGAAGCCGCGAACTCGAGAAGATAATCCGCAGCAACTCCACAAGCACAATGCTCAAGGCAAGCACCAAAGGCAGGCTCGCCTTCCAGGCTTTGTTCCTGTATTCTTTCGCTGTAATGATCCTTATTTAGAAGCAGGCCTCTTGAAGCCTTCGGCAGTAGCTCTGGATGCCATTCTCTTTATCCTTTCCGCCGTATCCGGATGGGAAGAGAAAAGATTGTTCACCATCGAAGCGGCCTGAGTATTCCCGCCAGCGACCTTCTGCAGTTTCTCGAAAGACATCGCCATAGCCCAAGGATTCTTTCCGCAGGCCTTAAGGAACTCATAGCCGAAATCGTCGGCCTCGGTCTCCTGCTTTCTGGAATACTTCGCGCCAAGAACGGCCTGACCGATAGCCCCGAGCTGCGAGTCGGCGAGAGCCGCCGTAGTCGAACTTGCGGATGCGACTCCTTCCATCGCGGCGGCGGTAAGGATAGCCTGCCGCATCTGCTTCTTCGAATGCTTTCCGGCTACATGGCCGATTTCATGGCCGATCACCCCGAGAAGCTCGTCGTCAGTCATTATGTCCATAAGTCCGGTGTAAACTCTGACGCTGCCGTCGGCGCAGGCGAAAGCGTTGACATCGTTGGTCTTGTAGACTTTGAAATTGAGAGGGACGCCCTCGACGGAGGTGAGCCCGCTTGTAATCCTCTTCAGACGGACAGTATATGGATCAGACGGACCGCAGACCTTGCTCTGGGCGTCAAGCTGGGTGATATACTGATGCACATAAGACTGCACCTGAGCATCGGAGATAGACATCGCCTGGGCGGCCATCATTCCGCCATTGAGAGCCCTGGCGGCATTGAAAGACTCGGAGCATGAAGCCAGAGTCATGACACAGACTAAGAGAAGTACGATTTTTTTCATAAGTCCAGGAGTATTTTTCTTCAGCAAAAATAGCAATTTGATTATCTTTGTCAAAACTTTATTTCACGAAATGGACGCATCCCGGAGAATTGACATAATGGGAATTGTCAACCTTACCGACAACTCCTATTTCAGCGCCAGCCGCTGTCTCGGCGAAAACGGCGACGTAGACATACAGAAGGCCCTCTCGAGAGCCGAGACCCTCGTCGCAGAAGGAGCCACGATCCTCGATATCGGAGCCTGCTCGACCAGGCCCGGGTCCGAACCCGTCGGCGAAGCGGAGGAATGGCGCCGACTGAAGGCGTTCCTGCCGGTCCTGCGCGAAAGATTCCCCCATGTCCTAATCTCGATAGACACATACTGGGCATCTGTCGTCCGTAACGTCCACTCGCTGATCGGAGACTTCATCGTCAACGACGTCTCCGCCGGAGAGGACGATCCCGACATGCTGAGGACAGTCGGAGAACTCGGGCTGCAGTATGTCGCGATGCACAAAAGGGGCGACTCTAAGACCATGCAGTCGCTGACCGGTTACGACGATGTCTGCGCGGAGATCCACTCCTACTTCGAAGAATTCGCAGCCAAGGCCCGCCGCTTCGGCATCCACGACTGGATTCTGGATCCGGGATTCGGCTTCGCCAAGACTGTAGAGCAGAACTACGAGCTTATGCGCGGGCTTTCCGGATTCGCCGACTTCAGACGACGGATTCTCGTCGGAGTATCCCGCAAGAGCATGATCTACAAGAAGTTCGGGATAACCCCGGAAGAAGCGCTTCCGGCGACCCAGGCCCTGCACCTCGCCGCGCTTATCGGAGGGGCGGACATACTGCGAGTCCATGATGCCGCTCCGGCCGCCCAGACAGTTGAAATTTACCGCGAATTATACGCAGAAAAATAGTATATTTGCAGCTCAAATCTTAAGTTATAAAATGGACAATTTCTCTTTACTCGCAATCTCCCCTATCGACGGAAGGTATTCCGGCAAGACAGCAGCCCTCAAGGACTATTTCAGCGAATACGCTCTTATCAGATATAGAGTCCGCGTCGAAATCGAATATTTCATCGCACTCTGCAGTATTCCGCTCCCGCAGCTGAAGGACTTCAGCGGAAATTACGAGAAACTGAGAGATATCTACCGCAACATGACTCCGGAGCAGGCCCAGGAAGTCAAGGATATCGAAAAGGTAACCAACCACGACGTAAAGGCGGTTGAATACTTCATCAAGGCCAGATTCAAGGAAATGGATCTTACGAAGTGGAGCGAATTCATCCACTTCGGCCTGACCTCCCAGGACATCAACAACACTTCCCAGCCGCTGATGCTCAAAGAAGCTATGGAGAACGTCTATCTCCCGGCACTGAAGGAAGTCATGGATATAATAAGCGGCTACGCAGAGCAGTGGAAAGACATCCCGATGCTCGCGAAGACCCATGGCCAGCCGGCCTCCCCTACCCGTCTCGGCAAAGAATTCAAAGTATTTCAGGTCCGTCTCGAAGAGCAGGTCCGCCAGCTCTCCCAGCTTTCCTACCCGGCAAAGTTCGGAGGCGCGACCGGAAACATGAATGCCCACAAAGTAGCGTTCCCGGGCATCGACTGGATCTCCTTCGGAGACAAGTTCGTATCGTCGCTCGGCCTCCACAGGTCATTCCCGACCACGCAGATCGAGCACTACGACAACCTAGCGGCCATCTTCGACTGCCTCCGCAGAATCAACACGATACTTATCGACCTCTGCAGGGACATCTGGACATACATCTCGATGGAATATTTCCGCCAGAAGGTCAAGAAAGACGAAGTCGGCTCGTCCGCAATGCCGCACAAAGTCAACCCGATCGACTTCGAGAACGCCGAAGGCAACCTCGGCATGGCAAACGCAGTGCTGACCTTCCTCTCGATGAAACTCCCGATTTCCCGTCTCCAGAGAGACCTTACCGACTCTACCGTGCAGCGTAACTTCGGAGTTCCTCTCGCCCACGGCCTGATTTCTTTCGCGTCCCTGGTCAAGGGTCTCGGAAAGCTCATTCTCAACGAGAATGCCCTCCACGCCGACCTCGAGAAGAACTGGGCGGTAGTAGCCGAGCCTATCCAGACCATACTCCGCCGCGAGGGCTATCCTAATCCTTACGAGACTCTCAAGGCCCTTACCCGTACCGGAGCAGGAATAGACGAAAAGACCATCGAATCATTCATCGACGGTCTGGAAGTATCTGAATCGGTAAAGGCTGAGCTCAGGGCTATCACCCCTTGGAACTATACCGGTTTCTAGGCTATTTTACAAGATAGACATCGTCGCCGGGTTCGGCGAAATTGAAATTCTCCCGGGCGTACTGTTCGAGAGAATCCCTGTCTGTAGATAAAGTCTTGATCCGCTCGTCCATTGACTTGATTTCCTTCTGGTATCTCTCGATCTGGCGGCGCTGCTGACGCAGCTCGATACCGGCACGGAACCATCGGATAAGATTGTCATCGCTGAAAAACAAGGCGTATATGAGGGCCAGCGCCGTAATGACGGCGGCATAACGCACAAAACCTTTGTGACGCCCGTTCCAGATATCCTTTACTTTACCCAATTTGATTAATAATTAGATTCCCTTTTACGCAAAATTACTTAACTTTGGGGATATTATCAAAAAAACTGACTACACAATGAAGAAACCTACACTTTTAGTACTCGCTGCCGGCATGGGCAGCCGGTATGGCGGACTTAAGCAGATGGACGGTCTCGGCCCTAACGGAGAGACAATTATCGACTACTCTATCCACGACGCAGTGGAAGCCGGATTCGGTAAAGTCGTCTATATCGTAAGAGAGTACTTCCGCGAGCAGTTCGAAGAAGCTGTAAAGCAGAAATACAGCAACGTTAGATGTATCGACGGCACCCCTCTGGAGTTCTGTTTCGTAACCCAGGAACTGGACAAGATTCCTTCAGGCTTCAACACAAACCCTGACAGAGAGAAACCATGGGGCACTGCACACGCCATCCTTATGGCCAAGGACGTGATCAACGAGCCATTCGCCGTAATCAACGGTGACGACTATTACGGAAAGGACTCCTTCCATATTCTCGGAGACTGGCTTCGCGCTCATTCTGATTCCGAGGGCGTCTACAGCATCGTAGGTTTCGAACTAGACAATACCCTTTCGGAATCCGGCGGAGTATCCCGCGGAGTATGCTTCTACGACAAGGACAACATTCTTACAGGCATCGTCGAGCATCTCAATATCGCGAAAGAAGCTGACGGCATCGTGTACGGTGACAACTCAGTCAACGGGCAGACCCATGTCAAGCTCGACGGCAAGTCACTCTGCTCGATGAACATGTGGGGTTTCACTCCTGACTACTTCACCAAGAGTTACGAAATCTTCAAGAAATTCCTCGCCGAATACGGTATGGAACTCAAGAAGGAATACTATATCCCATACGCCGTGGACAATATCGTAAACAACGGCCTGGGCAGATGCGAAGTCATCTCTACCCCGTCCCGCTGGTTCGGAGTAACCTACAAGGAAGACAGACCTGCGGTTGTGGCCAAGTTCCAGGAACTTGTCGACAAGGGCGTATATCCATCCCCACTGTATAAATAAGAATAATCATGGCAATCGTCAGAAAAAGTTCGATAAAGAACTACGATATCCTGTCCGGATTCTCCTGGCATGTTCCCGGAGTCTCCGGCATGTTCGGACTGTTTTTATGGTTACTCGCAGGAGGCCTGCTCGGTAATGTCCTTTCTTTACTGTTAATGTTTACAGTGCCGGGCTTCAGCACTTCCAGCCTTATGGCTATTGCCTATGTTCTTTTGTTCATACCGGCAATGCTGGCAAGCCGCTACATCAGCAACCAGAACCTGATGTCAGGAAAGGCCGGTTATGCTCTCGACAACAATAATTTCAGCCCGTACAGCGGAGGACTCATCGCACTGCTCTGCATGATTGCCACAATCGCCTGCCAGATGGTTGCAGACCCTGTCACGACGCTTCTGCCGCCTATGCCGGAACAACTGAAAAAGATTCTTGAGAGTGCGGTATCCGGTGACAGCAAGATAATCAGCTTCATAACGACCTGCATCTTCGCCCCGTTCTTCGAGGAATGGCTCTGTCGAGGTATGGTCCTGAGAGGTCTGCTGCACTACCGCAGAAGGCCGGGCAGCGAGCCGATGAGACCTATATGGGCCATCGTCATCTCTGCCGCCTTCTTCGCCCTCATCCACCTGAACCCTTGGCAGGCCATCCCTGCGTTCCTTCTCGGAATGCTCTTCGGCTACGTATATTACAGGACAGGCTCGCTCAAGCTTACGATGCTCATGCATTTTACCAATAACGCATTCGCAACACTGCTGTCGAGTATCGACTCGACAAAAGAGGTCGAATCAATACTCGACCTGTTGCCTGCATGGGCAGTCTGCTGCTGTGTAGTCGTAGCGATCCCTATCATCGTATGTTTCGTGAAGTTACTTTCCAAGACAGAAATGTCCGCCCCGGAGGGCAACTTCGAAGAACTTAAAATAGACGATTCAATCTAATAATATGGACGAGATTCTTTCCAGACTGTTCGAAGACTATACCGGAAGAAAAGTTTCTGAATCAGCAGAAATCAACACCTCCGGAAGCAACCGCAGATATTACCGCATGAAAAGCGGCGACATCTCCCTCATCGGTGTCACCGGGACAAGTCTGGAAGAGAACAAAGCCTTCATCGCTATCGACAGGCACTTCATCGAGGCCGGAATAAGGGTCCCGAAAGTGCTTGCCGTCAGCGACGACTGCATGGCATATATCCAGGAAGACCTCGGGGACGAATCCCTGTTTTCGGCCGTTTCGCACGGACGCGAGACCGGAGAGTATTCTGACCACGAAAGGGCCCTCCTGTGCAAAGTAGCGGAGGAGCTCCCGAAGATCCAGTTCAAGGGAGGCAAGGGACTCGACTACAGCGTCTGCTATCCTGAGCCCGAGTTCGGCGAAAGGATGGTCATGTTCGACCTCAACTACTTCAAGTACTGCTTCCTCAAGGCGACCGGCCTGGACTTCAACGAGGCCCGTCTCCAGGACGATTTCGAAAAGTTGAAAGACGACCTGCTCGTAGACATGGGAGAGACCTTCATGTACAGGGATTTCCAGGCAAGGAACGTCATGCTGAAGGACGGCAAGCCTTACTTCATCGACTTCCAGGGAGGCAGGCGCGGCCCGCTTTACTACGACGTAGCCTCGTTTATCTGGCAGGCAAGGGCGAGATATCCTGAAGACCTGAAACAGGCAATGGTTGAGGCCTACAAGCGGTCCCTGCGCAGTTTCAAGCCGGACTTCGACGAGGCTGACTTCGACAGGAAGCTCCGTCTGTTCGTGCTGTTCCGCACTCTCCAGGTTCTCGGAGCCTACGGATTCCGCGGCTATTTCGAGAAGAAGCCGCACTTCGTCGCGAGCGTACCGTTCGCGATAGACAACCTGCGCAGACTGATAAGGAAGCCTTTCGAGGAGTATCCTTACCTCAACGAAGTGCTGCGCAAGCTGACAGAAATGGAGCAGTTTTATGAGGCTGCCGAAGACAAGCGTCTCGAAGTCAGCATATACAGCTTCGCATTCAAGAAAGGTATCCCGGTCGACAACAGCGGAAACGGAGGAGGCTATGTCTTCGACTGCCGTTCCGTCAACAACCCGGGCAAATATGAATACTACCGCCAGTTCAACGGCATGGACAAAGAGGTGATAAAGTTCCTCGAGGATGACGGAGAAGTAAAGGACTTCCTGTCGCATATCTACGCCCTTGTCGATGCCCACGTAAAGCGGTTCATTGAAAGGAAATTTACGCATCTGCAGGTCTGCTTCGGCTGCACCGGCGGCCAGCACCGTTCGGTCTACTGCGCCGAGCACCTTGCCGAGCATCTTTCAGCGAGATTCGATATCAGGATCACGGTGACCCACCGCGAACTCGATATCGAGAAAAAGATGTAACTATGAAAGCCATGATATTCGCAGCCGGACTGGGCACCAGACTCAGACCGCTGACCGACACCCTTCCGAAAGCGCTCGTGCCGGTCGGAGGAGCTCCCCTGCTCTATCATGTGCTCATGAAACTCAAAGCCGCCGGGATCACGGAATTCGTGATCAACGTGCATCACTTCGCGGACAAGATAGTCTCCTATCTGGAGGAAAACGACCGCTTCGGCATGGACATACGCATCTCCGACGAGACTGACGGTCTTCTGGAGACAGGCGGCGGAATACTGCATGCGCGGCAGTTCCTTGACGGACCTTTCCTGGTCCACAATGTCGACATTCTCTCGAATCTTGACGTAGCCTCTTTCATCGGGAAAGCCCGTCCAGAGGCGCTCGCGACCCTTCTGGTCAGCGACCGTCAGACCAGCCGCTATCTCCTGTTCGACGATGACATGAGACTGAAAGGCTGGACAAACATATCTACCGGAGAAGTCCGGAGCCCGTATCCGGACCTCGATCCTGCCTCCTGCAGGAAGCTGGCGTTCTCGGGCATCCATCTTGTCTCGGACAAGATCTTCGATGCATTCGGTGAATACGGTTTCAGCGGGAGATTCCCTATTATGGACTTTTATCTGAAGGCCTGCAGAGACTGCCCGGTTTACGGAGCCGTCCAGCCGGGTCTGGAACTGATGGATGTCGGCAAGACTGACACTCTTGCCCAGGCCGAAGTATTTCTAAAATCAAGTATATAAGATGGCTCTACCGAATCACGCCTACTGTTCTGACAAGTACCAGTACACAATGGGAAAGTCTTTCTATGACTGCGGAAGAAAAGACGAAATCGCAGTATTCAACATGTTTTACCGCAAAGCCCCGGAGAATAACAACTGGGCGGTAGTCTGCGGTACGGACGAGGTTATAGAAATGATACAGAACCTCGGAAAGATGCCTGCGGACTTCTACGAGAAGTTCCTCCCGGGCGACGAATACGCGGAGTTCCGCAAGTTCCTCGCCACCATGAAATTCACCGGAAACGTCTATGCTATGAGAGAGGGCGAAATCGCCTTCCCGAATCAGCCGGTCATAACAGTCGAGGGTCCGCTTATCGAAGCCCAGGTCCTCGAGACTCCGCTGCTCTGCATCATGAACCACCAGATGGCCGTAGCGACCAAGGCGTCCCGCGTCTGCCGCGCCACCAGCCATCCTGTCAGCGAGTTCGGATCCAGAAGGGCGCACGGCCCATGGGCCGCCACCTACGGAGCTAAGGCTGCAATCATCGCCGGCTGCGCAAGCACATCCAACATCCTCACCGGAGTGATGAACGGAGTGCCTTCGACGGGCACCATGGCCCACAGCTACGTAACTTCATACGGCAGCAGCGTCGAGGGCGAGCACAAGGCCTTCTGCGACTATATCAAGACCCACCGCGGAGAGAACCTGATCCTGCTCATCGACACATACGACACCCTCAAGTGCGGAGTCCTCAACGCGATCCGTTCTTTCCGCGAGAACGGCATCGATGACAGCTATCCATACGGCTACGGAATCAGGCTTGACAGCGGCGACCTTGCCTACCTTTCTGTCAAGGTGCGCAAGATACTCGACGAGCACGGAATGAAGAAGTGCAAGATCTTCGCTACCAACTCTCTCGACGAGTATCTTATCACCGATCTCGAGCGCCAGGGCGCATGCATAGACAGCTACGGAGTCGGCGACGCTATCGCCACCAGCAAGGCGGCCCCATGTTTCGGCAACGTCTATAAACTGGTGCAGATTGACGGACAGCCGGTATTGAAGCGTTCCGAGGACACGATAAAGCTTATCAATCCGGGCTTCCAGATCACATACCGAATAATCCGAAAAGAGGAACAGGGAGAGGTCTACAAAGCTGACGTCACCTGTCTGCGCGGAGATTCGATAAGCAAAGCTATTGAAGCCGGAGAAACCTTCGAGATCTACGACGAGCAGGACCGCTTCAAGCATAAGACTTTCGAGGCCGGCTCCTATACGTTCCGCGTCCTGCAGGAGCATGTGATCAAGAATGGCGAAGATATTTCCGAGAAGCGTCCGCTTCTGGAGAGGAAGGCTTTCTATGACGATACTCTCGCACACTTCAGTCCTTCCGAGCGCCGACTTATAAACCCGCACTACTATAAGGTCGATATTTCGAAGGATATGCATGAAGTGAAACTTGGCATACTTGAAAGGATCAACAAGGAAATCGAGAATTTCCGCATAGACGAATAATGAAAAACATACTGCTCACCTTTTTCCTGACCTCTGTCGCTACTATGGTCGCAGCTCTGCCTTCCTTCGCCCAGCAAAGGACGATGTCGGGTGTCGTGACTGATTCCTCAGGGGAACCGATCCCAGGCGTTTCGGTATCGTACCACGACGGGAAAAAGCTCAACGGCACAGCTACCGGAATCGACGGAGAATTCAGCCTCCCAATACCGGGAACCGTCACGGAAGTAACCTTCTCCTGCATAGGTTTCAGCGACCTGGTCTACGGATTGACCGGTGACGGACTTACAGGACTGACAATAGTTCTCCAGTACGACGAAGCCCTCACCCTCGACCAGGTAGTCGTCACTGGATATGCCCAGACGACAGTCAAGCGCATCACCGGCTCTGTCGGGATAATGGACAAGGAAAAGTTCGAAGCCAAGCCTCTTGCCTCTGTAAGCTCCCTGATGCAGGGCGAAATCGCCGGCGTCCAGATCCAGGCCCTCTCCGGCCAGCCGGGCACCGAATCCAGAATCCGCATCCGAGGCGCCAACAATATCTCCGGAAACAGTTCCCCTCTCTGGGTAGTAGACGGAGTTCCTCTCCAGAGCGAGCTTCCTAACGTATCCAGTTCCGAACTTGCCGCCGGAGGTTTCGACGACATCTTCGTCAGCGGAGTCGGAGGCATCAATCCGAACGACATCGAGAGCATAACAGTACTCAAGGACGCTGCAGCAGCGGCCATCTATGGTTCCAGGGCCGCCAACGGCGTCATAGTCGTCACGACAAAGAAAGGCGCGGCCGGAAAGATGAAGGTCGCATACAACAACAACCTCACATGGTCATTCCGCCCGCAGCGCAGTCTGGACCTGATGAACGCCGCGGAGAAGCTTGACTGGGAGCAGGAGCTCTGGGACGAGTTCTCCGCCGGGGGATACATGCGCGCAAAGAATGATTTCACGGCTTTCTTCCCGATCATCGGAATTACCGGACAGGTACGCGCCGGAGTCGGGGACTTCGAAGCCATGAAGGATGACAAGGCAGCCCAGGATGCATATCTCGCGTCGCTCAGGGGGATTGATACCAACTGGTACGACCTCCTCTTCAGGAACGCCTTCTCGCACAACCACCACCTCTCCCTCAGCGGAGGAGCGGACCGGTACACCTATTACGTTTCCGGAGGCGTCAACGACGACCGCGGTATGCTCATCCATAACGACTACCGCCGCTATAACGTCAACGCCAACGTCAACCTCCATCCTTCCGACAGGCTGCGTCTGGACTTCGGACTCGAGACCTCCCGCCAGGAATCTAAGTCCCCTGACAGCAGCGTCAACGCCTTCACATACGCCTACTTCGCAAACCCATACGAAAAGGCCTACGAAGACGACGGCAGCTATGCAGCCGACAAGACATGGTTCTCGCTCGGCTACTACAACGGCCGCGGCATCGAGCAGGTGCTCCCGAAATCCGGCTTCAGCATTCTCCGCGAGCTGGACAACAACTATACGAAAACCATCAATTCGGCAATTACCCTGAGAGGCCAGCTCGACTACTCCCTCACCGACGCCCTCCACTTCATAGCGCTGGGATCATACTCCTTCGCCAACAACTCCACGGACAAGGTCGTCGACAAGAATACGTTCACCGCCTTCCAGGACAGGCTTGGCAACGACAGCAAATCACAGACCAACCTCTACGGCAGCATCACGCAGAACAGGATGAACCGCGAAAGCTATGTACTCCGCGGCCACTTCGCCTACAACAAGAGCTTCTCCTCCGACCATACTCTCAACGTAATCGCCGGAGCCGAAGTCCGTGCCACCAGTTCCAACACTATCTTCACAAAAAGATACAACTATGATCCTAAAACCGGCACGACTTCGCTGCCTCAGATAAGCGGCCCGACTGACCAGTGGATCGCCCAGGTAGAAAGGCTGAACGGCCAGTTCTTCAGCGATAGCCGCTACGCATCATTCTACGTATCAGGAGATTACTATCTCCTCGACCGCTTCGTGATAAACGCCTCGTTCCGAACCGACGGCAGCTCCAACTTCGGTAGCGACCGCCAGTTCAACCCGACCTGGAGTGCCGGTGCCGCCTGGCATCTCGGAGAAGAGAAATGGATGCCGTCAGCAGTATCCCATGCGACTCTCCGTACAGCCTACGGTTTTACCGGCAACGTCAGCCGAAGCACGACTCACCAGCTGGTCATGAAATATCTCCAGCAGCAATACCGCTATTACGACGGAGAATCATATATGCTCGGCACGATCCCGAGCGCTCCTAATCCTGAGCTCGGCTGGGAAAAGACTGCCGACGCCAAGATCGGACTCGACTTCGGACTCTGGAAAGACCGCCTCACCGTCAACACTGAAGGCTACTACCGCATGAGCCGCGATATAGTGACCTCGTCCATGCTGCAGTCCACTACAGGATTCAGCTCGGCCTACTTCAACTCAGCCGACATAATGAACAGCGGTATCGAGACTACGATATCCGGAAAGCCATACAAGAAAGGGGACCTCTCGGTCAACGCCTCCGTCAACTTTGCCTACAACTTCAATAAAGTGGTAAGTTACACTCCGGTCACCATGAGCGCGATAACCGCCAAAGACCGCTACGTCGAGGGCTATCCTGTCAGTTCGATCTTCGCCGGCAAGTACGGAGGAGTCGATCCGTCGACCGGCCTGTACCAGTTCCGTCTCAGGGAAGACTCCAGCATTATGTCAGTCTCCGACCTCAACGATCCGGACAACTACCGTTACTTCCTCGGGACAAGCATAGCCCCATATACCGGAGGCTTCAGCATATCGGTAGGATACAAAAGATTCCGTCTTTCAATGTCAGGCGTCTATTCCTTCGGAGCCAAGGTATATGACAAGATTGTCTCCCCTGCCTCATACTACAATGCCCAGCACGCCGGAGTCTCCACCGAGGAGGTCCAGTCGCAGTTCAGCGACCTCTACTCCAACCACCTGAACGTGCGCCGGGACAGGACCGACCGCTGGACCCTTTCCAATCCGGCAGGGACGAAATACCCGAGAATCTACGACAGGTTCGACGCGATCTACAACTTCGCCGCCTCGAACCCTATGGACTACAGCATCATCGATGCCATCTATCTCAAGGATGTCTCATATCTCAGGCTGAAGACCATTCTCCTGACCTGGGACCTTCCTGAATCCCTTACCGGCAGGATCGGACTGCGCAGGGCAAGTCTCAACCTGTCGATGAACAACTTCCTTACGATAACAGGCTACGACGGAATGGATCCGGAAGTGCCGGGGGCGACCTACCCGACCACCAGGAGCGTATCTGCCGGCCTTAACATAGAGTTTTAGCCATGAGAAGGATATCATCTGCAATAATACTTGTCCTGCTGGCCGTGTCCTGCCGGAACTATCTTGATGTCCAGCCGCAGGGCTATGTCCTCCCTACGACCGACGACGAATTCGCCGCCATTGTCCACAACCATATCCGTGAGATCGAAGGCGGTGGAGACGAATACATTCTCGGTAACATGGAGCGTCTGCTGACCTTCGAAGGCTTCGCCGACGACCTCGACGCCAATATCAGAGTCGGGACCAACCTCCCGTCCTATGCCGGAGAAAAGATCAACTCGATGCAGCTCCGCTACAGCTACTTCTGGCCTGTTGTCAAGGACTGCAACATAGTAATAGAGCATCTCTCGGACCGCGAGACCGAGACCGCCCGCCAGACTCTCGCCGCAGCCTATGCGATCAAAGGCATAGTCTATTATAACATGCTGCGCGAATACTGCGAGGCCTGGGACGATGCTGCCAGCCAGAAAGGTCTCCCTGTCGTAGAAAGATTCGACATCCGTGAAAGACCAGTACGGTCCAGCCTGCAGGAGACATACGAATACACCCTCGGACTTTTCGACAAAGCCCTGGCGCTAAATCCTGAAGGCGGTCTCTACTATTTCTCTGAGCCGGTAATCAAGGCCTACAAGGCCAGACTGCTTTTCTGGTGCGAGAAATGGGAAGAAGCCGCGGCAGTCTGCCGGGACTTGATCAGGAACGGAGGAAAGACCCTGACCCCGGCTTCCGCCTACGCCGAAATGATCTCGGCCGCAGCTCCTAAAGGAGAGGTCTTCGCGAAATCGCATATCAACAACTCCAGCGAGCTGGACTGGTACTTCAGCGCAATAATTAAGTATTTCTCTTCCCGTCCGGCGAGCCTTTCGCTGCTGAAGCTTTTCGGAGACGAGCCGGAGAAAGACGTCCGTTACAATGTCTCTTTCAACGCCAGACGCATGAACACTAAACTGCCCGAATGCCGCATCAGGCTTTCTGAGATAGTGCTGATGCTCGCCGAATGCGAGTACCATCTCGGCGACGAGGCTGCCGCGCTCGAAGCAGTCAACGATTTGCGCCGGAACAGGATTGACGGGGCTGTCGACCTTACCCTCGAAACTCTGCCGGCAGTCCGCCAGGGCGACCGGATCAGGGTCGATGCCATGGGCGGGGCCATGACCCCTCTGCTCCAGGCTATCTTCGACGAGAGACGCAAGGAAATGTTCATGGAGGGAGACCGCTGGTTCGAACTTAAACGTAACGGCTGTCCGGAATGGTGGATTATTTCCAACGGCCTGAAATATACGACCCGGAAATATCTCTATACAGCGCCTATCTATAAGAGAGACGTGGATATGAATCCAGAAATGCAACAGAACGAAGGCTATGAATAAAAAAAATATTGCTATATTGCCATTTGTTATACTGGCCGTCCTGGTCACAGGCTGCAAGTATGACGAAAAGCCGCCGAGAACTGAAGTATCGGCGTCCGATTATGTCCTCCCCCGGGGAGAGTTGCCTACCGATGCCGAAAGGCAGGCCGTAGAAGCCGCCAGAGCCGAGTACAACGAAGCCGTTGGCATTGAATAACAGTAATTTATATATAAAACGATGAAAAAACATTTAACAATTCTGGCTCTTCTCGCAGCCGCCGTCTTTATGGCTGCCTGCAGCAAGAGCGAAAGCAAACTCGAAGCAGAGTTTTCTACAAGCCTTTATTCCCTTGAAGAATTGGGCAGCGTGGATGTTGTACTTAACCTAAGCAAAGCTACAGACGAACCTCTCAGAATACCTGTCACTTTTTCCGGTTCTGCCGTAAAGGATAAAGATTATTCAGTCTCTTCCGAGGAATTCGTGTTCAACGCCGGGACGAAATCCAGCTCGATTACCGTTACCGACCTGGGAATGGAGAACAAGGGAACCATTACCTTCAATATCGCCAAAAGCGGTGCCTATAATCTTGGGACGAAGTATATAGCGACCGTCGCTTTCGACGGAAAAGAGAAACTCATCTATAACTTCTCTGCCACGAAGGCTGAACTTGTTGAATCCTATACCGCTACCGTTACTGTCACCGGAGTAGCTTCCGGAGCAGGTTTCAGGGCTCCTATGGACCTTATAATTCCTCTGAAGCTCAGCGGAGAAGGCGCAGAAGGAGTAGTACTGGAAGCAAATGAGATAAAGATTCCTAAGGGCGGTAATACCGGCTCGGTCAAGATGACCCGCAAAGAAGGATTCGGAGAGGACTTGCCTGCTGATCCTAAGGCCGTACTTGAGGTTGACCTTCTCCAGGCACAGAGATTCTCTGCAGGAGACAACGGCAAGCTCCATATTTTCGTCAGAAGCAGCGGCCTTCTTGTACCGGCCCGTCTTGCAGGTACGTGGAAGTTCGCCGAAGTCTTCGATCTTGAAGAGATTGAACTGTGGTTCGAAGAAGGAGAAGATGACCCTTCTCTGCTGCCTGTCAATAACGAAAACTTCACCCTTACCTTTACAGAAGATGTTGAGACAGGAGAAGTGACCCTCACCCCAGGAGGTACCGGAGATTTCGCAAATTACTTCAGAAAGGCCAAGGTGACTCTCACCAACCCTATGAACTGCTCTACGGAGGCAGTGATCCTTGGAGACTATACTGCCAGCGAGGTCAACATGTTCGAAGCCGAGGTCCTCGAAGGCGCGCCGTTCGTATATACCTATTACGCCCTCTCGAATGTCAACCGAGCCTTCAGCGCTAAAACCGAGACTCCCGGCGCCGGAGTCATCTGCGTAAGGCTTGACGAGGCCGGAGACCTGATTCTCCAGATTCGCGACTATGACACACCACCATTCGGAGAGTCGTGGTGGGACGGCTATGATGCTGACATGTTCTCATTCTGCTCAAGATTCACTAAAGAAACCGAATAATATGAAAAGAAACCTTTTGACAATCATGATCAGCGGGCTGTTCCTGGCTATGCTTGCCGGAGTGCCTGCTTATTCCGCAGTTCCTGCATCCGATACAGAAACCGCCATGGTTTCTGACGAAGCAGATTCCTATACCGTAATCCTCAAGGAGGTCGGTCCTAATAAAGTCAAGGTCGTAAAGATTATACGCTCGGTACTCGATATCGAACTTAAAGCTGCCTACGATCTTGTCAATGCGGCTCCTGTCGCATTAAAGACAGATGCCGATGCTGAACTCGCCCAGACTCTCAAAAACGAACTCGAGGCTGCCGGCGCTACCGTAGAAGTAAAGGGGAACTAATAGATGAAAGACGTTGCACTTGTAGTTGTAGATATGCTCTACGACTTCATTGATGGCTCCATGGCCTGCGCAAACGCGGAGAATGCCGTCGCCGAAACAGTGAAGTATATCGAGGATAAAGGTTCCGCAGCCCAGGATGGAGACGACGTGATCGTCGCCGCCTTCCCTACCATGTTCGTCTGCGACCACCACCCGTCGGACCACTGCTCGTTTACCACCCAGGGAGGTCCATGGCCGCCACATTGCGTTCAGGGTACCCGTGGAGCCGAAATCCACGACGATCTAAAGCCATACGTAGAAGAGGCTCTGACCTTCTACAAGGGATATCGCAAGGAAAAGGAGCAATACTCGGGCTTCGAGGGCATCAATGATGCCGGCCAGAGCCTTTACGAGGTGCTCGACATTATGGACATCCACAATGTCTATGTATGCGGCATCGCCACCGAATATTGCGTCAAGAACACCTGCATGGACCTTCTCAAGGCAGGCTTCAACGTATATCTCCTCAAGGACGCCATAGGCTATGTCGAGCACGAAGGCCATCTGAAGGCTCTTGAGGAAATGGAAAAGGCAGGAATCCGTCTTGTATAGCATTCCTGTATGAATTTTCTGGATGACCTGAACACTCGTCAGCGGGAGGCGGTAACGTCGACCGAAGGGCGGGTGCGTGTCATCGCCGGCGCCGGTACGGGCAAGACTAAGGCCCTCACCTACCGGTACGCCTATCTGGTCAACGTTCTGGGAATAGACCCGGCCAACATACTCTGTCTTACCTTCACCAACAAGGCCGCCTCGGAGATGCGCCAGAGGATAGCCATGATGGTCCACAGCGGGGACTACAACGACTTCGTGTGCACATTGCACGGATTCTGCGTAAAGTTCCTCCGCAAGGAAATCTACCGTCTCGGCTTTCCAAAATCATTCACAATACTGGACGAGGAAGACTCCAAGGCCCTTGCCAAGGAGTGCATGGACGAGCTCGGCATCAAGAGGACCGAGAAGACCGTCAAGAACTTTCTGGAAGGAATCGGTGCCGACAAGGCCCTGAACGGCTATATCGAAGCCTACATGCTCCCGGACAGCGTGATCACCGACCAGATGAAACGGAGCAACCTGGCATGTTTCATCTCGCGCCAGATGAAGAACTACGCCCTGGATTTCGATGACCTTATGAACTTCACCCTATTCATCCTGGACAGGTTCGCCGATGCGAGGGAGAAATGGCAGAACGAGCTGAATTACATAATGGTCGATGAAGCCCAGGACTGCAACACCGACGACTGGAACCTCATAGAGAAGCTCGGGGCAAAGCACCGCAACATCTTCGTCGTGGGAGACCCTGACCAGTGCATCTATGAATGGAGAGGGGCCAGGCCTGCGAAATTCGTGGACTTCGCATCCGACAAGGATGTAATCCTGGACGAGAACTACCGTTCTACCCCGAAGATACTGGACGTGGCGAACTGCGTGATCGCCAACAACAAGAACAGGATTCCGAAAGACCTGTTCACCCGCAAGGCTGAAGGCCGCGCCGTAATCCACTTCCACGGAAAGACGGCCGAAGAGGAGACGGCCTGGATTATAAAGCAGCTGCGCATACTCATCGACGCCGGGGCTAGCCTGAGCGATTTCGCCATACTCTACCGCTCCACCTACCAGTCGAGGGCCCTCGAACAGGCCCTGCTGAACGAGCATCTCGAATACGTGATCTGGGGTGGCATACGTTTCTTCGAGAGGAAGGAAATCAAGGACACACTCAGCTACATGAGGCTCGTAGCCAACCAGGACGACGACATCTCCTTCATAAGGATCATAAACACGCCATCCCGAAAACTCGGACGAACCTTCCTTGACAGGCTGAAAGAAACTGCCGCAGCCGATGACACATCTCTCTTCCGCGCGCTCAAGGCGCATATCGGAGACAAAGAGTTCGACAAGCCGCAGGCA
>Ga0256407_10002169_pt1 | contig 38272 bp, 29 predicted proteins | sample RumenRJG_04DNA_FD_193489 | JGI IMG/M metagenome (GOLD analysis project Ga0256407, IMG submission 193489) | Bovine rumen microbial communities from Lethbridge, Alberta, Canada - RJG_04 | ecosystem: Host-associated > Mammals > Digestive system > Stomach > Rumen | place: Canada: Alberta... | reverse complement strand
GCCTTCTTCGATAAGGCTCATGCGGGCGAGACGTGCGTTGTCGCCAGGCCACTTCATGGAAACCATGCGGAGGAAGCGAGCGTTGATTTCGTAAATGATCTGGAGGTGACGCGGCAAGAGCTTTTCGAACAAGCTTACTGGCCACTTTTCAAGAGCTTCCGGCATGAGCGTGTGGTTCGTATAAGCGAACGTGTGAGTCACGATGTCCCAAGCTTCGTCCCATTCGAGGTTTTCAATGTCGAGGAGGATGCGCATCATTTCGGCAATAGAGATTGCCGGGTGCGTATCGTTCAACTGGATGGCGACCTTTTCTGGGAAGAGTTTCCAGTCGTTGTTGTGGAGCTTCTTGAAGCGCTTGATGATGTCCTGCAAAGAAGCAGAGCAGAGGAAGTACTGCTGCTTGAGGCGGAGTTCCTTACCGTTCATGGAAGCGTCGTTCGGGTACAAGACCTTGGAGATCGTTTCGGAAAGTTCCATGTCCTGCACAGCGGCGATGTAGTCACCGTTGTTGAAGTAGCTAAGACCGAAGTCGTCAGCAGACTTGGCGCTCCAGAGGCGGAGGTTGTTCACCGTGTTGTTCTTGTAACCCGGGATCGGCGTATCGTACGGGAGGGCCATCACGTAGTCCTTCGTTTCCCAGCGGTTGCGGAGGCGACCGTTTTCGTCCATCCAGCTTACCACGTAGCCGTAGAACGGCACCTTGATGGCGTTAGCCGGGCGAGCGATTTCCCACGGGTTCGGGAGGCGCAGCCAGTTGTCCGGCTGTTCTTCCTGTTCGCCGTTCACAATCTTCTGGCTGAACATACCGTATTCGTAACGGATGCCCATACCCGTTGCCGGAAGTTCGAGCGTTGCCATGGAGTCGAGGAAGCAAGCTGCCAAACGGCCAAGACCGCCGTTGCCAAGCCCAGCGTCCACTTCCTGTTCGCGGAGTTCTTCGAGCGTCATGCCGATTTCGTCAAGAGCTTCCGTCACGGCGCTTTCGACGTCGAGGTTCAACACGGAGTTGCCGAGCGTACGGCCAATCAAAAATTCGAGAGAGAGGTAATAGACGCGCTTGACGTCTTTTTCGTAATAGGTGTTCTGCGTCTTGATCCAACGGTCAACAAGACGGTCACGCACGGCGTAAGCCACAGCGAGGAACTTTTCGTGGTCCGTCACCGTGTATTTGCTGCGGGCGAGCGTGTGGTGGATGTGGTCGGTAAATGCCTTGCGGAAAGCTTCCGCATCGGTACCGAGCACTGTAATGTCACTTGCATTCTTGGTAGTTTTAGCCATAAATCTAACCTGCCTGGTATTGTTTATTCAATCCAAGGAAAAGTTTAGAAATTTTTACGAGATTTGCAATACGTTAATTCTGTAAACCATAGTTGTAAGCCTTTCCAGAATGTGTAAAGGATGAAGGTTATCGATGGGTGTATGTGCTGTATAGGAAACCAGAAAAATCGTATAGGCGTTTGCGGAGCGAATAGGGCTTGAGGACTTCGGCTGAATCTGCGTACGAAAGCACCCAGCGGTACAGTAGTTCATTTGCCTCGACCTTCATCGTGACGCGTAATTGACCGTTCTTCAGCTCCTCGACTTTCATGGAGCGGTGGAACGGCTTTTCATCAAGGTAGAATTTGGCGCTTGGGTCGAAAATGATTTCGACATCTTCGGCTTTCGGGTCTTGCGTGCCTAAAATGGCGGAACCGAGCATGACGCGCTTGCGGAGCGTCTCGATTACTTTAGGATTCTCCTGGAACGTTTCTTTGGTGAGCTCGACGCTCTTGATGCGCCGGAACTTGAGAACGTACGTCTTGCCCGGATTGCTTTGCGACTCGCATCCAATGTAAATCTCGTTTTGGTAAATGATGACCATCAGCGGAATGCGCACTTTCTTTTCCACTTTTTCAGGGGTGGCATATTCCACTAGAATTTTACGGTGGTCATGAATGGCTCGCAAAATGGTTTTGAGTTTGTCGCTTGCGTCTTCCTCGAAATTTGGCGGTGTCCCCATAAAGAGAATTTTTGTATTCAGTGCATTGGAAACTTGCTGGAGCGCCTTCCGTTCGTTTGTCGGCAAAGTCTTGTTGATCTTTTCGAGTAATGCTAAAATCAGTTCACTTGTTGCAGGGTAGATGTTTGCGATGCGCTGCAAGAATACAAAGTGCAACATCGTGTTTTCGAAATTCGGGAACAGCAGACGATCGGCTGTTTTGATGGCGGACTGATAGACAAATGAACGCCCTTTGCCGTGCGTCTGTATATATGCCCCGTTGTTCATGGACACGAGAAAACTCATGTCTCGCTGCACATTGCGGCGTTCGCCCTCTGGAATCTGCAAAACCTCCATCAAGTCGCTGATGGAATAGCTTTTGTCCGGATTCGAAATCAAGTGCGCAAAAAGTTGAACCGTGCGTTCTCCGCGAGTAATCTCTGCCATAGTAAACCTCTACGGATTAATATAAATATTTATCGTGACAAATGGTGACGTAAAATGCTATGCGACAAAATCAATTAAATCTAAATACATCATTCTAGTCTTAAGAGGTTGACTTTTATCAATGTGGAAAGCTTCTCTTTCGAACATTTCGTCAGAGTATAAAAAGTGAAAGCCGTTTTTTTGATAGAAGCTTAATGTATCAGGTTTATTGTATGCATCGACCACGATAAAACGACAACCAGTTTTATTGTCTGGATGAATGAACCATGATATTAGGTAATCAATAACTTGACTGCCAAGATGTAAACCGCTTCTTTGAAATTCTCCGTTGACGCCAAGTCGCCCAATGAGCAGTGCTGGATATGTTCGTGTATGCTTTGCGTTGGGAACTTTTCGTTCTAGGCGATTCCTTGATGATTTGGGAATCATCGTTGACTTGATACTATCATTCGCTAGTGTGAATGCGCATACGATTTTTGGCGATCCTGAATTCGTTACTGCGATGTAGCTTTTTCCCAAAAGTTGCTTGGAATAGAGATAGGCGTCATTCTTGAAAAATTCGTCTAAATCGATATCGCCACATTGGAACGAAGAAAGGTCTGTTTTACTATCGATGGGGTAGATTGTGCAATCAGATGCTAAAAGGATTCTTTCCATTATGAGCCTCTTGATAAGAATGGGTACGAGCGACCATTTCGTCGATTTGGGCGAAAGAAACTTTAAGTTTCAAATGGCGCGGATTCTTTTCGCGTTCTTCGGCAGCACGAATGAACGACTCTGCCGTGGAGCCTGTAAGAACCGGAATATTTCTTATTTCAAGAGCCATAACTCCTCCATAATTTAGATTTATTTAGAGTTATAGTCAACATCGGTTAATTCTCCTTCCCCCGCGGACACGCAAAAACAGCGAGGTTTTAAAAACTATAAAATGCTCGTATGAGCACTAGAAAATATAAATCCGTAAATAGCGATTGTCAAGAGCCGCGAGAAAAAATTTCCCTATACTTAAATTACGACATTATTTGTCGCAGTAAAATATTATTTTTAGTAAATAACAATTTTACGGGAAAACATAAAAGAGGCTTTATGAGAGGACATTACATCTATCAATTGGCGGCGACAATCCTGCCGAACGGCTTGGGGCGCGAAACAGTCGTGCACGACTTGGGTATTTTCACATCGCTTCGCACCACCGAAAAAATCATGCGTATGTATGTCAATGATGGCAAATTCTATTGTCCCGTCTATAGTTATTCCATCATGTTCCTACCGGTGAACGATGATTTGGAATATCAGTCTGAACGCCAAATCAATATCTATTCGCCTGCGGGTGAATTGCAAATTTCGGAATTCAACATGAATTCTTGCAATGGTGCTTGGAATAAACATTTGAATATTGACATTCGAGCCATCATTGATACGGGTCCATTTAAAAAGCCGTATTTTGTTCTGTACAATCATTGGCGTCGTGGGCTTGCGACCAAGTGCGCCCGCATTTCTTTTTTGGAGCCTAAATACGAACTGGGTGCATCGTACAATAAATCGGTTTGGTTCCTGGATGAAAATGAGAAAAAGATGCTCGTCAGGTTTTTGAAAGCGGGGAAACATTCTCCGCATGAAGCTGAACCCTCAAATAATTGGCGGTGCGCCATTGGAGCTTTCAACAACGAAGTCCGAGGCGAAGACGATAGTCGCATTTTGCCTTATGACCTCCCGATTCCCGACTACACAAAACTGGAGCCATGATGATTAGAATTTTATCGCGCCCACCGCGGTGGGATATCCTCGAAAATTTCTATCGCGTTTTTGATAAAGGTCGCAAACGCGGCTGCGTTGAACAGTGGCAAAAAGAAATGCCCAAAAGTCTGTTGGAACGGGAAATGTTCGAAACTAAAATTCACATCGAGTTCTTAAACGACCGTCGTGAAAAACTGAACAAGGAATTCCGCTGGACATTTGCAAACATGAAAAAGCTAATCACGATTGATCAGCGCATCCGTGAACTCAACAACGAAATCAGTCGCACATTCAACGCCACGAAAAAGGATATCGCCGGGCTTGTCGCGCAAAAACACGAGTGGTATAAGGAATACGAACTCGAAGCTGAAATTTGCCCCGCAAACGATTGGAGCATTGCTGGCGAACACGAATACATCAGTGATTTGCTCTTATGGTATGCCAATTGGGATTCCATCAACATCTTAGCAAATACAAACGAAGACCATCACGAACGCCACAAGACCTACAATGTTCCTGCCTGGAAGCAAATGATGCTTATAGACAAATTTGTTGAAGGCGGTGTCACTTGGGAACTCGATGCGTTGCTTTACGATACCGATGCAAGTCTATACAGTTTTAAGGATATCGTTCGATTCCGCCCGGAGCAATTTGAAGTGCGATATAAGTTGAGCTTTTGATAGGAAAACGGATTGGATTTTGATAATGAATGAGTGTAGTGGTATACTTGATTCTTTCTTTTTCCGTACTGATTAGATAGTTGTAATTTCCTTCAGATGCTGTTAGCGTAAAATCCAAAGAAATATCATATGTATAGTTCCAAAATACGTTTTTGCCTTGCTTGATTTCTATTCTTGTTGATTGATTAAGTTGCTGCTAATAGCCCTTTATTTAGTAAGTTTTGCATTGGTAATCTGTTTTTTGCGGATTGGAAATAAATTATGATGTTGTAGGGGATGTTTTTTGTTTTTTTTGTGTATATTTGATAAGAAAAAATTAACAAATCGTATTTTTATTTAATGCGATGGAGGTATACTTCAATTATGCTTGGCGATAAAATTTTAGCAGAACCATATACTCTTGGAAGTAATATGAGTAAAGGGTCTTTACCTATACCTTTTTGTATTCCTGATTATCAGCGCCCGTATGAATGGGATGCGGAAGATGGTGAATGTGAAAAATTATGGGAAGACCTTACAGAACATTTTGATGCAAAAGCAAAAACTGATTATTTTTTAGGGTCTATTGTCATATGCAAAGAAAAATCAAACCAATATGCAATTATTGATGGTCGTCAACGTATTACAACGTTGATGCTTATGTTTCGAGCATTCTATGAAAAATGCAGGAATAATAAAGGTTTTGATAATTTGGTAAGTCAACTAAGCGCGCAACTTTGGACTATAAAAAAGGGAATAGGTGGTGGTAAACCTATTTTTTCTCAGTGCAGATTGAATATATCTGATGAAAACGAGAGAGATGATTTTAAAAAAATAATGTCAGAAACTCTGAATTTAGACAACCCAAAGTCTAAGTATCAGGAAAATTATTTGTATTTTTGGAATAAAATTAAGGAATTGAATGATACAAAACTGGCATTCTATATAGAGCATTTTTTAGATAATAGTTTTCTTTTGGTTGTGACCTGTGATGATACTGAAGATGCGCTGAACATTTTTAATACCTTGAATACAAGAGGTCGCCCTTTGTGTGATTCTGATATTTTTAAGGCAAAAATGTTGCAAAATGAAAAAAATAAACAGCTTAGATCTAATATTAAGGCTTTTTTTGAAAAGGCTCATCGAACTGAAAAAATTGAAATTGATTCGATTTTTCGCTATTATTCCCATTATTTGAGAGGAAAAGAAAAAAATACAAATAAAGAAAAATCTTTGCGAAATTTTTATCTTGATGATAAGGCTAAAAATTTACATAAGTCAGATATCTTGAATCATCTTGATAAATTGTTGAATTTCTGGAATTATGTGCAAAATGATTTGGGTAAGCCATTTAGTGTAGATAAAAAAAAGTTGGATTTTGCTAGTCTTAAATGGTTACATTGTTTAAGTGTTTATCCAATTGAATCTTGGAAATATGCTGTTAGTACTTATGTGTTAATCTATGGTTTTAAAAATTTTGCAAAATTTTTGAATAAATTGACTATACTTTGTTATTATAAGGCTTTAGTTGACCCTGGTGAGAAAAAAATAAAGCAGGAAATTTATAGAATATGTGTTGAATTGTTTAAAAGTCCAACCTTTAAGATGTCTATTGGTTCTTTACCAACAGAAGAGCATTTTGAAAATGCAGGCAAAAGTAAATATGCAAAGGGGTTGGTCTTGATTCATTCTTATTTGAATGAAAAAAATTCAAAATCTTTGAAACTGGATTTTGAAGTTGAGCATATTCTTCCTGTAAAATGGAAGAAGGCTAATTATTCATATTGGAATGAAGACGAAGCGAAGGCGTTGATTGAAACGCTTGGTAATAAGATTGCTTTGGAAAAAGGTATTAATGGTCCCATTCAGAATTATGATTTTAAGTTCAAGTTGAATGGTGATAATAAAACGAATGGATATAAAGATAGCTTGTATGTAGAGGTTAAGAAATTATATAAAAAATATAGTGAATCTAAGAAATGGAATCCAGAAGATGTTCGAAAGCGAAATGATACTTTTCAAAAAAATATTAAATCGTTTTTTAATGGAATATAAGAAATTATTGTAGTCTGTAAAATTAAGGGTGGTATACTCTATAAACTCCGTTTTCTGCTGAAAACGGAGTTTGTGTTTTGGCGTCTCTCTAAAATAGATTCAGTTCAAACTGTTTGGTTGAACTATCATTTAAATTCGTTAATCGAAATCCTCTGCGTACTTGAACATGGGGGCGAAATCGGCATGGATTATGCTTATCGGGGTGAATATGTTTTTGCACGATCCGATTGTTGCTGAAATTGGAATGTTCAATTTTTCAAGGGCGTTGATGTTATTTTCTACATTGGGGTTAATCCCGTCCCAGGTCAAATATGCGTTGTTTTCCCAAATCATAAAGGCTTGATCGCAATCGTCTGTCATCTGTTTTTTGTGTGCGACGCGGATAGCTTCATCGGGGAGTCCTTTGGTTGCTTCGGTGCAAGATTTGATTTTTGCCGAAGTCAAGAAGTTGTTTTGCGGCGAAATCCCGTTGCAATAAATGGTTACGTTGTTGTAGCCTTTTGATGCGAGATACTTTTGCACGAGTATATCCATGCCATCGTTATCGCCAACGAGGATTTCATCACCGTTTTTGATGGATAAATCAAGAATGGACTTGGCAAAACTGGGTAATTCTGCTAATGATGATCCGTAAATAAATGTCTTTATGCGAGGGCATGTTCGTAAAATGGTTGATTGCAATAGGTGCATCAATTCAAATCCATCTTTTGAAAAATAGTGGTCTTGCCCAGGTACGATGGCGACGCGGACGTTTTCGCGTTCATGTAGTTTGAGTATGCTTGCCAAATGTGCTGAAGGGTCGAGGCTCCCGAAAATGAATGTCATCATTTCGCCTGCAAAATTTTGAACACGTCGGCTTAATTTTGTTGTGTTAATCATTAGGGGAGGATTGATTAGCAAAAAACGGCTGATTTGCGGAAAAGAAGCATGCTCTAAGCATCCGATTGACGCCCCTTTCGACATTCCCATGAAATAAATTTTGGTTGTATCGGTAATCTCAAATTCAGATTGGACGATTTCTGTGAATTGAGCCATTTGGTCAATGTCAGCCGAGGGTGTGGAAGCGCAAACAACCGAGAATCCGAACTTGTCTCGCAATTCGCAAGCGAGTTTCAAGTACTTGTTTTGGTAACCATAAATAGAGCCGTTTTGCCCTGTTTTAATCAGGAATATTTTTTGATGGTCGCGACCAAAAACGAAACCGTAATCAATCTCGCAACCGTATTGGTATGTTTTGATTAAGTCGAAAGTTAATGTTGTGTTACTCATATCTGTTATAACCCCATTCTGCGTCCTTCGCGAGTGTCCTTGCATTCGATTTCGTGGCGCAGTGCTTGCAGAATGTTTTCGGCGGAGATTTCGCTTTCGTCATAATAGCGGAATGATCCATAGACTGCGTTGAAATCGCCTGGTGCGAGTGATTTTAGCTCGCGAGCAGCGGCGGGGCATTCGACTTTTGGGAAAAATGCTTGCCATACTTTTTCGATTCCCTTTGGCTGCAAGTAGTTGAATTTTATCTTCAACGCGAATCGTCTGCGTGATGCCGCATCTAGATTTTCGTTGAAGTTTGTTGCTGCGATGAAGATTCCCTTGAAGTTTTCCATTTGTGTCAAGAGTTCGTTCACTTGCGTCACTTCCCAGCTGTGTTCGGCTCCTCCACGTTCCTGTAAAAAGCTGTCTGCTTCATCTAAGAAAAGGATGGCTTTCTTTTCTTCGGCATCACGGAACATTTCTCGAATGTTTTGCTCGGTGCCGCCAACGAAACAATCTAAAATTTCACTAGCACGTTTTATAATGAGTTTGCGGTTGAGAGTCCTTGCAATGTGCTTTGCGAGTTCTGTTTTGCCAGTACCGGGAGCTCCGTAGAATAGAATGTTCAAGGATTCGGGGCTGTCGTAATCATTGAATTCTTTCCATTTGTTATTAAAAGAATTGATGGTCTTTGTGACTTTTGTCATGTCGCAATCTATGTTCAATGCGTCTAAAATGTAATTGGGTGCGTGGGAGTCTCTGTCTCGATGAACATATTCGCGCGAAAGCGATAGTAAATTGGATTGAGCTTCTGCTATAATGCGTACTGCTTTTTCGGGAGAGGTCTTGCTACCTTTCTCTTGCAGATGCTTTGCGTTTGCAATGGCCTGCGTGATGCCGCCAGCGGTAATTGAAAGCTCGGATGCTAATTGCTGCACAAATTTGTGTGACAACATGTTTTTTGCATCTTGCTCGCTAATGACGGATTCCCAAATTTCCAATCGCTTTTCGGAATCAAGCCTTTCAAATTCTATGGAATAGTCAAATCTGCGACGCGTGCTTCTTTCGATGAATCTTATGTCATTTGAAATCCAGATAACGGGTACTTTGATTTGCTCCAAGAAAAAGTTTAGTGCTCCTTTTTCACAAAAATTCAGGATGATGTCGGCTTCATCTACCAAAAGAATTGCTCGCTTGTTTTGGTATTTGGTTGCTGCATACAAGATGCTTCCCATGCGCTCTTGGATGGATGAGCTTTCTTTTGATTCTCTGTTTACGCCATCTATGCTTGTGTTGGTAAGGACTAACGGTCGCTTAAGTTCCCTGGCAATTGCTTTTGCGAGTTCGGTTTTGCCGGTTCCCTCGACGCCATATAAGAAAATGTTGAGTCCTTGGCCGATATCTACATGTTTGAGCATGTCGTATGCCATTTCGATTTTTGGGTTTTTGTTGCACAGTTTCTTATAGGGGACTGAATCGCCTTCGTAAACCTTGAAATAAAGAGAATCTAAGTCGTTGCCAGATGTGCCATCTAGAAAGAGCGCAATTCGTTCGGATGTGTCGAGATCGTTGTTTAGAATCCCCATCCGCTTGAGAGTTGATTTGTTCGAAATTGCGTTTTCTGTTTGAAGTTCAGGGAATAACGTAGTAAATGTATTTGCGTAATTTGATTCATAGTGTCTATTGGATTCGACTATATTACGGAGGGCGCTGCATGTTTCTTTGTTGCGGAAAATCCATGCAAATATGAGAATTTCCATTTCTGTTGGATTGAGATTGAACGCTTTTTGTATGATGTCAAGACGCTTTTGATAGGAGTCATCAAAAGAACTCGTTGCTTTGAGAATTTTTAACATTTCCTTTGAAATCCCATCGAAGAAAATCTTTTGGGATGAATCGTTGAATATTTCTTCGCTGTCTAGGTAGTTTCGGGTGACGCGAAAGAAGTCTGTAGAACTGTTACATTTAATAGCTTTTCGAATTTTTATTATTGCTCTCTGGCGATATTGGTAAGATTCAGATTCGTCATCTCTTGCATATTCGCGTAGGCTAATCTTAAGTTTATTAGTTGACGAAAAAGTCTTTTTTGATTTATTCTTTAAAAGTTTATCTTCTTTTTGGTTTAATTGCTCAAAATGTTTTGCAAGCTTCTCTAAAACATGTGATGCATTTTCATTCGGGAGAATTGAGATGCTGTCGGACGCGTCTGGATGTTTTTTAGTACATCGGAGTGTGCGAATCCAGTATTCGTAACTCTTGAATGTGACGAAATCTAGGCCGATTTGTTTGTTTTCTGTTCTTTTTTGCAGCGCCTTAGAAACGTTCTTGAAATAGTCTTTTTTCATGTTTCACTCTCATTTTGTTATATCTCTAAAAATAGACTTTTACTGCGACAAATAATGTCGTAATTTAAAGAAAGTGAAAAATAGAATTTTAGGAATTTGCAAAATATGCAAATTGCTTTTTTGAGGGGGTGGGGCGATAGTTGGACTATCGAGGTCAAAATTTTTTACCTCGATTTGAATTTAAAGACGGATTTATAGACAATTTTATAGGCGGATCGCCGTTGAATTTCCGTAAAACTCCGATCCCTTGCGCCGCCGTTTGGATAGTGATATATTAATGCAAAAGCTTTTCAATTATGAGGTAAAAATGGTGGCTGAACATGAAATTGGATTTGCTGAAGGCAGGAGAAAAGGCCGCGAAGCGGGTTTCATTAAAGGTTTCGCTGAAGGTTTTGCGAAGGGTTTCGTAGAATCTTTTGCCGAAGGCAAAAAGGAAGGTCATGCTGAAGGGGTGAGTGAGGGTGAACTGAAGAAGGCTCGTAAAATGGCGAAAAGTCTCAAGGCGCAGAATGTCGCGATGCCTATTATCGTGAAATCTTCTGGTCTTAGCGAAGAAGAGATTAATTCTCTTTAATTCTCGGTTTTATCAAATAAAAATCGGCAGCCCGCCTCTCGCGAGCTGCCGTTGCTATTTTCCGCGCGTTCCGATTGCGTCGTCGCGCGTCTTGTTATGACTTGTCTACTCTTGATTACAACTGTCCGGGGAGTACTAGCTTTTCCTTAGGTGGAAAGCTGGCTTCGTACTTCTCGAATTCTTCGGGCTTTCGCTCGGTTACGAAATAGCCCTCGGGGTCTTTGTACGAGCCGGTCACTCCGTCCAAGAAACCTTCGTCGAGTTCCTTGCACAAGAAATACGGTGCGTCGCTGTTCGGGTCGTCGGCGTAGCGGATGCCTTTGGTGTAAGCTGGGACGAATCCGCTCTTGCCATAGAATCCGATGTTCCCGACGATGAGCAGGCAACCTGCGCCCATCTTGCGCGCGAGTTCCATGGAATAGTCGAGGAGTGCCTTGCCGTATCCTTGTCGCTTGTACTTCGGATGGATGCTGATGGGCCCGAAGGTCATCATGCGGATTTTGCGTCCGTCGTCGGCGTCGATTTTCGACCACGCGTACATCACGTGTCCGATAATTTGTCCGTCAACTTCCATGACGAGCGAGAGCTCCGGGATAAAGCTTGGGTCGTTCCTGTAATGGTGGAGGACAAAATGCTCCACGCAGCCGGGACGGTAAACGTTCCAGAATGCTTCTCGGGTGAGATTTTCGACGATTTTAAAGTCGCGCGGTTGTTCCGTGCGGATATTGTATTTTTTCATTGTTTATCTCCAAAATTTTTGTGTGAATAGGCACAATCACCTTGGAAGACCGCCTTGAAAACATTTGTCTTCCAAGGCGCTAAACAATGAACCAATATTTACTAGATAACATCCAGCCTCTGATAAAAGTGATGCCCTAAATATACATAGTTTTGCCGTGTTTAGGAAATTTTTACGAGGAAATTTTTCGGAAAAATCTAAATTTCAATGTTAGTATATAAGGATTTTTTGAAAATGAAAAATATTTCCGCTAAGTATCTTGTGAGCGCCCTTTTTGTTGGGCTTTGCATGTTTGCCGGTTGTGGTGACGATTCGTCTAGTGCTTTACCCGTAGCTCCGAATACGGGGGCTGTTTCTTCGTCTAGTGCAGATCTGCCGCAAAGTGAGCCTGTCGAATCTTCTTCTAGCGAAAATATTGCTTCTAGTCCGGCATCGAGTTCCTCGGTTGTGGATTCTGGTGTTCCCGCAAGTTCGTCTGATGTTGCTGTCCAGTCTAGTTCCGGCGCTGCTCCTGTTGTAAATGGTCCGTTTACCTTTGCAACGACTCCGGGTGCACTCGCTGTTGCTGCCGATGCTGACGGTTTCTATGACATGGGCGATATCTACAAGGCTGCCCCCAAGACGAGCAAGATTGCTTTTGTGATTCGCCATTCTAAGCGCCAAAAGAGCACGGGCACGGAATCGCAGTTGACCCCGATTGGCATCCAGATGGCGCAGACGCTTGGTACAAAGCTTGTGGGTGATGATGCTTTCTACTATGCTTCGACGGACTTTATCCGCACGCGTGAAACTTGCAAGAACATTGCAGCTGGTCGTGGCGAAACGGATGTCGAAGTTGTGACGTGGGATGGCATTAACGGTGGTTATTTCTTGACGGTTCCGTCCGATACGTTGGATGCGGTTGTCTCTAAATATGGTGGAAACCCGAAGTATATTGCACAGTATTCTTATGGTGTTCCTTTCTCTAACGCTGTCGTTGCTGCAACCATTCCGTCTTATTTCTACGATTTATTCGAACGCGGAAACCAGTTCGTGAACGAAGTTATTGTGGCGAACATGCCGAGCTGGAAGCGCGTGAGCGTGCTTGTAAGCCATGACATGCTTGTTGAACCGCTTATTGCATTTGTCTCTAACAGAACCATCAACTTGAAGGTGTATGAAAATCCGTTCCGCTGGGTCAATTACCTGTCGGGTATCGCTGTGATTGTTGACGAAGCTGGTGCTGTAACGGCTCTCCCGGTTCGTGGCGATGAAGTCGGTTGGATGGTGCCGAGAGACGAAGTGGACGAATCTGCTCAATGAGAATAGCGCTCCTCGGTTCTACAGGTCTTGTTGGAAAAAATGTCGCTCAGCTGTTAGCCCGGTTGGACGAGGTTGATAGCGTTTTTTGCCCGGTGCGTTCGGTCCCAGACTTGAATGCGCTGGGCATTTTTAATGGCGTATCGAAGTTCAATTTTGAGACGGTGGATTTTAATGCTCTTTTGAGTGCAAAACCCGAAGAACAATGGGCATCCAGCGTTTGCAAGAGCTTTACCGGTTGCGATGCCGTGGTTTGCTGCCTGGGTACGACGCTCAAGCAGGCGGGGAGTAAACCCGCTCAGGAAAAGGTCGATTTGCGTTTGCCGCTAACGCTTGCTGCTTTGGCAAAGCGCCAGGGCGTCAAGCATTTCCTGTGCGTGAGTGCCATGGGGGCAAATTCGCATTCGCCGTTCTTCTATAATCGCCTGAAGGGGCAACTCGAAGAAGGTCTCACGATGATGGGTTTTGAATCGCTCACGCTCGTGCGTCCGTCGTTGCTTTTGGGCAAACACAAGGATAAACGTTTTGGCGAAGGGCTGTTGCAAAAACTTTTTGGGGCGCATCCGGAATGGGTGCCGGCGCATTTCCGTCCGGTGCGTGCGGAGACTGTTGCCGCGCATCTCGTGGCAAACATGCTCAAGCCTCCCGTGGACCACATTTGCGCAACCGATGGTGTAAAAGGCAAACGCATCGTCTATAACCGCCAACTCCGCGTATAGAAGAAAATTTTTAATTTTTATAAAAATTCTAACGGAGGTCTTATGACGATTGTCGTCTTTATCCTTTATTTGCTGATGATGCTTGGCATCGGAGCATATTTCTCTCGCAAGGCGAACAGCCTGAACGCCTATTATCTCGGTAACCGCGGCATGAACAAGTGGGTGGTCGCCATGTCCGCCCAGGCTTCAGACATGAGTGGCTGGATGCTAATGGGCCTTCCGGGTGCTGTGTTCGTGAGCGGTTTTTCCGAAGCTTGGATCGGTATCGGTCTTGTGGTCGGTACCTACTTCAACTGGAAAATTGTCGGTCGCAGGCTCCGCAAGTACAGCCATTTCTGCGGCGACTCGATTACTCTCCCGGACTTTTTCTCCAACCGTTTCCGCGACAATAAGGGCATCATCCGCGTGATTGCCTCGATTTTCATTCTCGCATTCTTCTTGTTCTATACGGTATCTGGCTTTGTCGCTAGCGCAAAACTTTTCGGTACGATTTTTGGTATGGATTACACCACGGGCCTCATTCTCGGTGCTATCGTGGTCGTGAGTTACACATTCATGGGTGGCTTCTTTGCGGTGTGCTGGACTGACTTTATCCAAGCTTCGATGATGCTTATCGCGGTCCTCGTGATTCCGCTGATGATCATGAGCGGCTCAGGTGGTTTTGCCTCGACGATGGATGCGGTGAATGCCCAGAATCCGTACTTGATGAGCCTTTTCACGAACGCAACGACGGGCAAGTCCATTGGTCTTATCGCGTTGATTTCTAGCCTCTCGTGGGGCCTTGGCTATTTTGGCATGCCGCACATTCTCGTGCGCTTTATGTCCATCAAGAACGCTGAAGAAATCAAGGATTCTCGCCGTATCGCTATGACTTGGGTGATTATCTGCCTTGCTGCTGTCGTGATGATTGCACTCCTCGGCCGCTATTACGTGACGGCTCACGGTATCACCGTTGATGATCCGGAACGCATTTTCATGATTCTCTGCCAGGCTCTTTGCCACCCGGCGATTGCCGCCATCCTCATGGCCGCCATTCTCGCTGCGATTATGAGTACTGCCGACTCCCAGCTTTTGGTTTCTGCTTCCGCTTTCAGTAATGACCTTTACAAGCACTTGTTCCGCAAGAACGCAAGCAACAAGGAAGTGATGTGGGTAAGCCGTGGCGTGGTCGTAGTGATTACGCTTATTGCTGTGCTTGTCGCTATGCAGGGGGCTCCGAGTGCCGACGGCGTGAAGCACGGCAAGAGCTTCCTTGACGTGGTGATGAGCCTCGTGAGCTTTGCTTGGGGCGGTTTTGGTGCGACGTTTGGACCGATTATGTTGCTCGCCCTCTTCTGGAAGCGCACGACTCTCGCTGGCGCTGTCAGCGGTATGCTCGTGGGTGGCCTTACGACATTTATTTGGAAGTTCTACCTCTCCGGCTTCTCTGCCGAAATCTTCCAGATTTACGAACTCGTGCCGGGCTTTATCCTCTCCTTCGTGACAATCGTCGTCGTGAGCCTCTTGACCAAGGAGCCTTCTGCTGAAATCCAGCTGGAATTTGACCGCGTGGAAAGCACGAGACTTTCTGACATTAAACTATAAGTTGACAAATGCGTCAGGCGAGCGAAGCGTCAATGCTTGCATTGACATTTCCGAGCCTAGCATTTGGTACTTGAGCGTAGCGAAAGTACAAAGCACTCGCCTGAGCGATATGAAACTGTAATTAGTCAATTGTCATTATTTTGTATAGAGCCAGTCACAAATGTGACTGGTTTTTGTGTTTTGTTAGATTGTTTGTGATTTTGAACAAAAAAACTTTTCTGCAGGTTGTCTGCTTTTGTAATTTCGCCATCAAATGATGATCAATCGATTTTCATTGCGAACAATTTCTACGGAGGTATTGTATGTTCAAAAAATTAGTTCTCGCGGCTGCGTTTTGTGCAACTGCAAGTTTTGCGACTTGGGATAAATTCCCTGTTCTTGAAGATCACAAGGGCGAAACTGTGGTTGGAATAGGCTTTGACTATGAGGGCTCTAGTGAACTCATGCTGCTCAAGCCTTATTTAGGTTCCCGTTTTACGGTCACACCGAATTTGGAATTGGCAGTGTTGCTCCCGTACTATGTGAATTTGAGCGAAATTTTGTGCACGCGCTATGTGAATTTGGATAAGAATAACGGACTTGGGAATCCGGAACTTATGGCGCGATATCAGATTACGCCTTTTTTGAACGTGTTCTTGGATGCCTTGGTTCCTGTAAACCAAGGCTACGAATATTACGATGTGTGGGTTTTGAGTTTTGGTGCTCAATTTTCTAAAAATTTTGGAATTGTTGATTTCGGCTCGGAATTGGGCCTTTCTGTAAACGTGGAGACCGATGATGATTTTTCTGTTCCGTTGAGATTGAATTTTGGTGCTGAGGCAGATTTTAAGTTGAACATTCCTTTGACTCCGTTTGTCGGCGCTGATGCTCTGGTGCTAATGGGGCATGTTACTGGGAAAAACGAGGCTGGAGAAAAATACGACGACAATCTTACGGGTGAATTTGCTGTTTACCCCTATGTCGGTTTAAAGTATGCGATTACCCCGAATGTCGTTTTGCAGGCATCCGCAAAGACAGCGGTGGGCAAAAGCGTTGTAATCGGAGAAGATACTCCGTTTATGGCTGATCTAAAACTTAAAATGGCGATTTAATAAATTGGATGGGGGGGGGGAGGTTTCCCCCTGATTGCAGCCCCGGCTCGTCGGGTCTTCCATCACCCCTTCTAACGGGCTTCAGACGCCAGCCCGTAACGCCTGGCTCCTGATAACAAAACAAAAGAAGACGCTTTGCAGCGTCTTCTTTTTTAGAGCGGGAAAAGGGATTGTTGGCAATCAGTCCCCGCTTCGCGGCTGCTTGCCAACCCTTCGGGCTTGCGCTCCCTGCGTTCGCGTCAAGCGCAAAATTTGCCTCCACGGGCTTCGCCCACGAGTCAAATTATGCGGCCCCTCTTCTCGGGTCCTCGTCTAATTCTGTGTATAAAACAAAAGAGCCTAGCTTGACGCTAGGCTTTTTGTTTTAGAGCGGGAACGGGAATGTCAAAGTCCAGTCCCCGCTTCGCGGCTGGACTTTGCCCCTTCGGGCTTGCGCTCACAGCGTTCGCGTCAAGCGCAAAATTCGTCTCTTCGCACTTCGTGCATGAGCCGAATTTTGTCGCACCCTCGACCCCAGGGGGTCGAACATCCGACCCATATCAACACAAAAATAAAAGAACCACTATGAAAGTGGTTCTTTTATTTTAGAGCGGGAAAAGGGACTCGGACCCTCGACCCCGACCTTGGCAAGGTCGTGCTCTACCAACTGAGCTATTCCCGCGAGGACAGCCCATATATAGAAATAAAATTTGTAATTATAAAGGGGTGAGTGCCGAAAAAAGTGAAATTTTTTTTGTTAAAGAGAGGGGGCGTGCATCTTGTTGATTCGTCGCATCCTCTTCTCGGGTCCTCGTCCAAATTACGATATAAAAAAAGAAAACCACCTTTGTAGGTGGTTTATCTTTTTTAGAGCGGGAAAAGGGACTCGGACCCTCGACCCCGACCTTGGCAAGGTCGTGCTCTACCAACTGAGCTATTCCCGCGAGGGTGACCCAATTATAAAAATAAAAATTCCGATTGTAAAGGGGGTAGGACGAAAAAAGTTATATTTTTGCGGAAAAATTTCGTTTATTGTAGTTCTATGTTCGGTATTTATATTCACGTTCCGTTTTGCGCGAAGATTTGCGATTATTGCGACTTTCGCGTGATGCCTGCAAATGCTCGACTGTTCGAGGAGTATGTTGGCTTGTTGGAGCGTGAAATCCGTGCTTTTGTGGCGGCACATCCTGTATTACATTCGGGATCTCCTCAAAACGTTCTTTCGCAAGCACGAACGCTTTATCTTGGCGGCGGGACGCCGTCGATTTTGCCGAGCGCGTGTCTGGAGCGAATTTTCGCTGTACTTGGTGAATGTGGCGTTCGCGTAGATGCTCTCGATGAAGTCTCGATGGAATTCAATCCAGAATCGTGTACCGAAGAATCTGTGCGGACGGCACTCTCGTGCGGTGTGCGTCGCTTTAGTCTTGGACTCCAGACGTTTTCGCAAACGCTCTTGGACCGCATTGGTCGCAGGCATACGGTAGAACGTGGGTTTGAAGCGCTGCAGTTGTTGACCTCGCTTCCGCAGGCTAAAGTTTCGGCGGATTTGATGTTTGATTTGCCGGGGCAATCGGTAGATTCTTTCTTGAAAGATGTGGACCGCTTGTCGGATTTTCCGCTTGGGCACTTAAGCTTTTACGGATTGAATGTGGGCGAGAGGACGCTTTTGGGCGGTCGTGTATTGCGTGGCGAAGAAAAAATTGACGAGAGTTTGTACGAGCCGATGTATCTAGGTGGTGTCGAGATTCTTGAGAAAAAAGGTTTCTCGCGTTACGAGGTCTCGAATTTTGCAAAGCCTGGTGATGAAAGCTTGCACAACATGAACTACTGGAATCGTGGCGAGTACATTGGCTTTGGTCCGGGTGCGCACAGCTACTTTGACGGTCGCCGTTTCTGCGCTCCAGAGATGTATCCGCGTTGGCGCGATTACGTGAATGCGGGCTCGCCTGATGCATCGCTTACTTACGACGATCTTGATAAAGATGACATCCTGACGGAGCGCGTATGGCTCTCGCTGCGCCAACGCTCTGGTCTCGACCTGAACGCGCTTGCTGCTGATGGAATTTCTGTTTCGCCGGAAGGCTATGAGCAATGGGTCAAGAAAGGTTTTGCGACGCTCGATGGCGGAATTTTGAAACTTGTCGACCGCGGCTGGATTTTCATGGACAGCATCGTGACTGACGTGCTGAACGCCTGCCGGTAGCGCATTCACCATAAAAAGGAGATGCCCCGTCGGAGCGGGGCATGACAAGTTTAATTTTGGCTTTTAACTACTTATTAATCGCAGCCAAGAATGCGTCTTTCTTTTCTTGCAAGAAGTCCTTGCTGTTGTACTTGCGGATACGGCGGAGAGCCTGGTCGCGCAACTGACGCACACGTTCGTGGGAGATATTCATGGATTCGCCCACTTCGCGGAGAGTCTGCGGAGCTTCCTGGTTGATGCCGAAAATACCGGTAATGACTCGAGCTTCGCGTTCCGGAGTTGTTCCATGAGGTCACGAGCCAAAGCTTCGACGCTCTGGATTTCGGAATCGGCTTCCGGGTTCGATGCACCACTGTCCGGGAGGACTTCGGCGTAAGTAGCCTTGGAATCAGCCTTGAGCGGGCTGTCGAACGAAACACCGCGCTGACCGATCTGGATCAATTCACGGATTTCTTCGTTGATTTCCTTACCGCGGGACTGTTCGTGCAAAGCCTTACGCACGCGGAGGTGCTGGTTTGCCGGCAAGCGGATGAGGTTGCCCTGTTCGTTAATGGCACGGGTAATATATGCCTTGATCCACCAAACGCCGTAACTGATGAATTTAAGACCACGAGTGTGTTCGAAGGATTCGATTGCGCGGACGAGACCCATAGCGCCTTCGCTGACCAAGTCCGGAAGCGGAATCGGGCAGCCACGGTACTGGATGGCGACTTTGAGCACAAAACGCATGTTTGCAGAAATCAGTTTTTTACGGGCGATTTTGTCGCCTTCTTTAGCTTTCTGGAAAAGAATCTGTTCTTCTTCGCGTGATAGGGGTGCGGTACGACGGATGTCTTCTAGGTATCTTTTGAGAGTGGTATCGGTAGAATCAATATGCATTTTAAAAACCTTGCCCTTATAATATCGCTTTTTTAAAGCAAGTTGCGTGCCAATTGTGTAAAATTTTCCAAATTTTTTACAAAAAGTCCTTTAAATGTCGGTTTCGCGGTTTTCGGAGCCGTGGATGTCCAATATTTTTGTCGTAATTTTGTAAAATTGTCGTAAAAATATAACAAATTTTTCAAAACGTGACAATTTGAACGCGGCAATCTGCTCTAGCCGAATAGAAAATGTAAAGTCGTGTGTTTCATTTTGGAATACACCGTTGACCAATGACTACTGACTAATAACCCACTTCTAACTTCCTATTTCCTACTTCCTACTCTCATTTTTTCATATATTATCCCCGTTATGTCAATAAAAGAGCCCGATCAATCCGTATGGAACCGTTTTTGGCAGCGCAAGAACGACATGGACAAGGTCTATCCGTCTTCGCCGTCTATTATAGAAGCTATTAAGAAGAATTTTAAGCTCGAGGGCTTGAAGGTGCTGGAGGTCGGTGCAGGTACCGGTCGCGACAGTGCCGAACTCGCTCGTTTGGGCGCCGATGTCTATGTTCTCGATTTTGCCGACAATAGCTTGAAAATTGTCAATTCGCTCCGCGAGAGTGAAGGTCTCAAGAATTTGCACCTGGTTCGTGGCGATGCTTTCAAGTCCCCGTTCCCGGATAACACTTTTGACTTGGTGTTCCATCAGGGCTTGGCTGAACATTTCAAGGATTCGCTCCCGCTCTTACAGGAAAACTTCCGCATCGTCAAGCACGGCGGTTGCTGCCTTTGCGATGTGCCGCAGACCGTCCACCCGTATACGATTATCAAGCATATCTTGATTGCGCTCGACAAGTGGTTTGCCGGTTGGGAAAAGCAGTTCACGATGGGGCAGCTCAAGACGCTTATGCGTGACGCAGGCTTCGAATGTGTTTATGCTTATGGCGACTGGATGCGCCCGAATCTTTACTACCGCATTCTGCGTGAACTCTGCTTCAAGTTCGGTATTGAACTCCCGAAGTATCCGCTCGACGGAACGGCTTACCAGAAGATTAAGGACAAGATTTTGGATAGCCTCCAGTCCGTGCCGGTGATGCATTATACGCAGCTTTGCATTGGCGTGATCGGTCGTAAGCCTTAGGTGATTGCTTGAAAATTCTCGTCGTAAATTACCGGGATCGCATGCATCCGGCTGCCGGCGGCGCCGAAAAGCATTTGCATCGCATTTTCGGAAAGATTGTAGAAATGGGCCACACGGTGGTCCTGTTTACGACGACATTTCCGGGAGCCAAAGAACGCGAAGTTGTTGATGGAATTCAGGTCATCCGCAAGGGTGGCGATTTGATGTTCCAGCTCACGGTGGCGCTGAATCTGAAAAAGCTCGACCGCGAATTCAACTTTGACGTTGTTGTTGAAGATTTGAACAAGTTACCGGTCTTTGCCCACTGGTTCGTCCGCAAACCGCTCCTGGTGCAGATGCATCACTTGTGGCGGAAGTCGATTTTTGCAGAGGCGATTTTCCCGATTGCGTTTATGGTCTGGTTCTTTGAGCGGATTATTCCGTTCTTTTACCGTACGCAGCCGTTTGTCGTGGTGAGCCCGAGTACCAAGAAAGAACTCGCCGAAATCGGCGTGGACGAAAGCCGAATTTCCGTGATTTATAACGGTTCTGAAAAGCCGAATTTCCCGGGATGCGCGGACCTCGCGACAGGTACTGCAGAATCTAGTGAGATGGCGGCGAATCCCGCAACGAGTGCGGTGAATCCGTATTTCATCTGGCTTTCTCGCGTGCATCGTTACAAGGGAATTTGGACGGCGCTTGAAGCGTTTGAGAAATTCTCGAAATCACACCCTGAAGTCAAGCTGTATGTCGTTGGCGACGGTCCGCTTTTGAAAAAGCTCCCGGCTTGGATCAAGTCGCACGGCCTGGATGGCAAGGTGGAACTGACGGGTTTTGTTCCTGCCGCTCGCAAGTACGAACTGCTTTCGTCTTCGCTTGCACTGTTGCAGACGAGCTACAAGGAAGGTTGGGGCCTTACTGTGATGGAAGCGGCGCAGCTCTGCAAGACGACGATTGCGTCGGATGTGCCGGGACTCTGCGATAGCGTCCGTGACGGCGAGACGGGAATCCTGTTCCCGTCGGGAGATGCGGCCGCGTGTGCATTGGCAATGGAAAAAATTTATAGCGATGCTGAACTCCGCGCAAGTCTTGGCAAGAATGCCAAGCGTTATGCCGAATCGTTCAGCTGGGAAAATTCTGCCCGCGAAACGTTGGAATTGTTGGAACGTACGGTTGATTGGAGCGTACGAAAATGATGTTGAATCCGAAGCTCAAATCGGTAATTGTTTTTTGCTTAAAGCTGGTGGTAACGCTCGTTCCTGCTTACTTTGTCTATCGTAACATTGTAAGCGACCCGGAATGGGATATTGGCGACCTCTATAACTTGTTCAAGAAAAACAGCGTTTTCCCGCTTGTGCTTGCGCTCCTTTGCCTCGCGGTTTCGAACTTTACAGCTTGCCTCCAGTGGAAGCTCTTGCTCGAAAAGCAGGGCGTTCGCCTCAAGTACGCTAGGCTCCTCAAGCTTTATCACGTGGGTCTGTTCTTCAACAACTTCATGCCGGGGAACGTCGGTGGTGACGTCAAGAAGGTTTACGATATCCGCATGCAGGGCGGACAGGATACGGTTGGCGCTGGCTTTACGGCGACGGTGTTTGACCGCTTGTTTGGACTTTTCTTTATCACGTTGTTTGCTCTTGGCGTGGGCGCCTTGTTCTTTATTCACGATCCGGAACAGCGTGCGTTCATGTGGCCGTCCGTCTGGATTTTCCTCGGTTTCTGCGTGATGTTTGCTGGGCTTTTGAGCCGTCGCATAGGCAAGTTCTTCTGCCGCATGGCGGGGAAGGTATTGCCCGAAAAATTTGAAACACGGCTCCTTCGCATGTTTGATCGTTTCCAGAAGTTTCGCTCCAAGAAACTCTGGATTAACATCATTTGCCTTTCGACGGTTACCCAGTCGCTTCGCATTTTTGTGCACTTTTTCTGCGGGATTGCGGTGGGCGTGAACCTCTCGATGTCTTGGTATTTCTATTACATTCCGCTTGTCGCTATTGTGAGTGCGCTTCCGATTTCGATTGGCGGTTTTGGTCCGCGTGAATTTTTGGCGCAGTCGCTTTTTGCGCGTGCTGGCGTGCCTGGACTTGAATCAGTTGTGATTCAGTTGCTCGCTTATTTTGTAAGTTTGATTTTGAGCTTGTTTGGCGCGGTCGCTTTTTTGGTGGGGCAGAAGCCTACGCCGGTAGACTCCGCGAAAGGTCATCCTGGAGCGTAGCGACGGGATCAATAGTTTGCTATATCCGTTACTTATATCCTTTGCTATATGAACTTCGCGCTTAAGGGGCGCAAAATAAAAAATGGATGTAGAAAGTCTTTTGGTCGGGCTGAACTCCGACCAACGTGCGGCGGTACTCCACGATCATGAAAAGAACGGACAACTTTTAATCTTAGCAGGGGCTGGCTCGGGAAAGACTTCGGTCTTGACCAAGCGAATCCAGTACCGGATTATGTCGGGCGTTGAGCCGGAGAAAATCTTGGCGCTCACGTTCACGGCGAAGGCGGCTGCCGAAATGCGGGAACGTGTGCAAAAGCTCTTCCCGAATGCGGGGGTGCGGCTCTGCACGTTCCACTCGCTTGCACTGTTTATCCTCAAGTCGAAAGTGCCGGTGGCGGGCGCTTGCAGCTCTTGCCCTGCGTACGAACTTGTCGGATTCAAGAAAATGCCGGTCCCGACGGAATCGGCGGACAAGACTTTTATGCAGGAACTCGCGAAAGTCGGCGGTCGAAAATTCCGCTTCTCGCGCGAAGAACTTTTCTCGGATGCGCATCCCGCGAAGCTCCTCAAAAAACTTGAGCCATTGCGCAATCGCATTTTGGAATTGGGGCAAGTTGTCTTCGAAGACCTCATCTACCAGGCAATTAATCTGCTCGAAAATCATGAGTCGGCGCGTGCCTATTTCCAAAATCAATGGACCGAAATACTTGTCGATGAATATCAGGACATCAACCCGTCGCAGTATCGGCTTGTCAAAGCGCTGCTGGGTGAGCGCAAGTCGTTGTTTGTCGTGGGTGACGATGACCAGGCTATTTACGGATTCCGTGGGGCCGATATCGGGAATATCAACCGTTTCCGCGATGACTTCAAGGAGAGCTCTCTGATTCGCTTGGAATGGAATTATCGTTCGGTCGCGAACATTTTACATTTTTCGAATAGGATTTTTGAAAACAAGCCTATCCACTTGCGGAAGGTCTTGCGTGCGGGTAATATGAATGGTTCGGGTGGCTCGCCGATTTTTAAGGAAAACCGTGAACCCGAAATCTGGGTGAGTGAAGACCCTGTCGAAGAAATGCAAAAAATCATCACGAGCATCAAGTTGCTCCGCGAAAGTTATGACCTCCAATGGAAAAACTTTGCAATTCTCGTGCGCTATAATAGGCAACGCCTATATTACGAAGAAGCGCTTCGCGATGCGCATCTCCCGATCGCAGGGACGGTCGTGTCGGAGTCGGGTAATGCAGAGGGGGAGGGCGAAGTCCTTGAAAATGGAATCCATGTGGAAACGGTCCATGCGTCCAAGGGGCTCCAGTATGCGGTGGTCTATTATGCGGGGATGTCCGAGGGGCTTACGCCGGGTTCGTGCTTGGGCACGCGTAAGGAACGTCAAAAACAGCTCGATGAGGAACGCCGATTGTTTTACGTCGGGGTCACGCGGGCTGAATCTTTTTTGGTTTTGCTATATTGCAAACGTAGATATTGGAAAGGGCGCCTGACGAAACTCAAACGGTCTCGTTTTTTGCCCAGGGAAAATTCAAAAACAGAGTGTAATATGCCAGTTATGTTATTTAGGATATATGGAGCGGCAAGAATTTTTGCGTTTATGCTCGAATATATTTTCAAGATTGCATTCATGTACATTTTCCGTCGTAAAGACCTGGATCCATGGCTTGAAGAAAAAGTGCAGGTTTTCTCCCGCTTCTGCATGAAGGTCTTGCGTGTGGATTTGACGATTGAAGACCAGGCGCAACTTGCGAAAGTGGACTGGACGCGCCCGGTGTTCGTGATGGGTAACCACCGTTCGTACCTGGATATCCCGCTCGCGTTCCTCGCCTTGCAGCGTACCGTGGGCTTTATCGCGAAGACTCAGTTGCAGCGCATCCCGATTCTGAACTTCTGGATGCACAAGCTCGGTTGCGTCTTTATCGACCGCGAAAAGGGCGGCGGCGCCGCGATTATCCAAAAGGCTATCCAGTCGGGCAAGATGCCGAGACTCTTCATTTTCCCGGAAGGTACCCGCAGCAAGCGCGATGGCATGGTCGCTTTCAAGAGCGGTTGCTTTAGACTTGCCGTCGAGGCAAACGCAATTATATTGCCGATGGTCACTCGTGGTTCCGACTTGCTTTGGGAACACCGCAAGGATTCCAAGCATCACCCGGTCAACATCAAGATTCTCGAACCGATAGATACGGTTGAATTCAAGAAAACTCACGGTGGCGATGAAATGGACCCGCGTCATGAACTGCTCCCGTATGTTAGAAAAATGATGGAAGAAGCTTATGATAGGCGTCTTTGATTCTGGATTTGGCGGGCTCACGATTTTGCAGAAGCTTCGCCACACGCTCCCGCAGTACGATTATTTGTACTTGGGGGATAACGCCCGTGCGCCGTATGGCTCCCGCAGTTTCGAGACGATTTACCGCTACACGCTCCAGTCCGTGCGTGAACTTTTCCACCGCGGCTGCCCGCTGGTGATTCTCGCGTGCAATACGGCGTCGGCAAAAGCGCTTCGCAGCATCCAGCAGCAGGTGCTCCCGGTTGAATTCCCGGACCGTCGCGTCTTGGGCATTGTCCGTCCGACCGCCGAAGAGATTGGGAACTTCTCGAAGACGGGGCATATTGGCATTTTCGCCACCGCTGGGACGGTCTCTTCGAATAGCTACGTTCTTGAAATCAGCCACTTTTTCCCGAACTTGAAGGTGACGCAGCATGCCTGCCCGATGTGGGTGCCGCTCGTGGAATACGGCGAACGCGGGACCGAGGGCGCCCGATTCTTCGTGAAAAAGGACGTGGACCAGCTGCTTGCGGCTGACCCTGAAATCGATACAGTTTTACTGGCCTGCACGCATTACCCGCTCCTCGAGGATGAAATTCGGGCCGCACTTCCACCGCACGTCCGCTTGGTGGTCCAGGGCGATATCGTCGCCGACAAGACTTTGGACTACCTCAAACGCCATGTGGACATGGAAAAACGACTTTCGAAGGGCGGTTCCGTGCATTATTTGACGACCGATACCGCAGAATTCTTCAAAAAAGGCGCTTTTCGCTTTGGAATGGAGAATATTTCGGCGGAGTCGTTGACTTTTTAAGTTGTAAATTGTATTTTGATAAATGTTACTGACGAACCGTACTCGGTCCGCTTGTACTCGTTTTAATTTTCGAACTTTAAACTATTTGAGTGGATTTATAAAATGCCGAAAACACAGATCAATCTCGAAGGTTGGCAAGACTACCGTGGCAACATGGCGGGTAGCCTGCTTTATGTCGAAACTAGCCATCAGTCCGAAATGCCTGTCCGTGACCAGCTGAATGAAAATGAAAAGGGTTTTCTTTACGAACCGAACTATGAAACCAGCACCTATGGTCTGATGAGCTGCTATAATGTGAAGGCTATCAACACGATTGTGAAGAGCAAGAGCCGTTACATTCTTTTCGGTACCCGCTACGAAGGCTTGAGCGATTCCGAAATGCGCAACAAGTACCTCATCATGGGTTACATGCGTATCGATAAGATCAAGGATGTTCGTACCCGTCACGTGCAGCGCTACATGGCAAACCCGGAAATGGAAGAACCGGAATGCATGCAGATGGAACACAACTGGGCTGTCTACGGTCCGATGCGTTTTGTCTCCCTCGACGATTCCTTCGTGGTGACCGACGAAATTCTCAAGGAATGGGGCTACAAGGGCCATGCTTCCCGTCAGCTCAAGACCGTGTTCTCCAAGGAACACCTCGAAAAGATTCTCGCTCACTTGGATTCCAAGCAGGATATGATTGACGAGTATATCGCTACCGTCGATGAATACAAGGAAGCCCTCGCCGAAGAATAATTCTTCGAAAAGCGAAGTCTAAAGGTCCCGCCTCGGCGGGGCTTTTTTATTTCTTTTTAGCGAGGAGCACGACCGCGCCTTGGGCAGCCTGGAACAGTAGCGGAATGTAGCCTAGCAGCCCGGCGGACAGCACGACCGATGCCGGAATTCCAAGAATCCCCGTGAACAGAGCCACTTGAGTCCCTTCGCGGACCCCGATGCCGTTGAGTGAAATTGGGACCATCGAAATAACGGTAGTGATGCTAGTGAATACGACTAGAATGCTGATGTCGATATCGACTCCGACCGCCCGGAAATAGGCATAGGCTATAAACAACGTCAATAACTGTAACCACAGCGAATCGAGTGACGAGAGCAAAATTTGCTTTTTATGCTTCCTATATATAGAGAGGCTGTTTTGCAATTTGGGAATAAAGGCGAGTCGGTCGGTTAAAAAATGGGGAATCGGTATTTTGTCCGAAAACAGGCAGAGCACGACAATGACCATGCAGGCGAGCAATGCAACAGTCATCGTGATGGTGTAGGCGATGGGAATTTCGGCTTGGTTCAGTGCAAAGGGGAGCGCTATGAAAAAGCAGAGGAACATAGCGAGTAGCCCTTGGATGCGGGCGAGCAATACAGCCGAAACGGATTGACTGGTCTGGTTAAATTTCTTTCCAAAAGCAAGGGACTTCACGGCGTCGCCGCCAAAACCGGTCGGGAGCAGGTTATTGAAAAAGTACCCCATGGCGGTGTAGGCGTAGTACGTCTTGAACGGAATTTCTGGACCTTGTACCGAAAGCCCTTTCCAGCGGTTTGCCTGGATTGCCATGACGAGCGTTGCCGCCACAAGCATTGCCAAAATCCACGGTGTCATACCGATATTCCAGTTGTCGATGACTTCGCTGAGCGGGATTTTGTAGAATATGTAGGCAAAACCACCAATGCTTACGAGAAGCTGGATAATTCGCTTGACAAAGAGCTTTGTGCCTGTCTTATCGGTTGCCATTGACTGCAAAAATAGCATTTTTGATTTTGAAAAATTTATATTTAAGAAAAAAGGTTTTTATGTATCGCAATAAGATTCGTTATGATGTTGCTACGCTTGTCCCGAAGGATGCCAAGAGTGTTCTTGAAATTGGGGCTGGCGCCGGAATGAATTACGTTATTTACCCCAAGGATTCATACAAGGTCGCTATCGAACCCGAAGAACGTACCGATGCGAAGACGATTGACAAGGTTCCGGGGGGCTTCAACGAATACCATCATGGATTTTATGAGCAATATACCGAAGACCGCAAGTTTGACTTGGTGGTCATGTGCGATGTCTTGGAACATGTGAACGATCCGGTGGATTTAATCAATTTCTGCAAGAAACATTTGAATCCCGATGGTCATATTCTCGTTTCTTTGCCGAACTTTATTTGCATCGAGAACCTTCTCAAGATTATCATTACGAGAGATTTCCGCTATTTTAAACCGGATGAAGGTGAACATGCGCTTGGCGTTCTCGATATCAACCACAAGACGTTCTGGACAAAGAAGAGCTTTGTGCGCTTTGCGAAGGAAAACGGTCTTGAAGTGGAACGCATCGTGGGCATCCGCAAACAGCTCAAGTTCATGCCGAACTTGTTGAGCCATTCGTATTTTATCCCGTTCCAGTACGGATTCCTGACGAAACTCAAAAAGTAAAATCTTTAATCTTTATTCATTATATAAGGCGCCTAGTTGTGCCTTTATTTTTTGCGCACAAGTTTCCCAAGTGAAATGGTTGACCCATTCCGCAATTTCATCATCGTGCTTGCCCTTGTCATCAATGGAATTCTCGAGTGCGCGAGCGATACTGGAGGCGTCTTGCGGGTCGAAATACTTGGCGACTTTGCCGCCCACTTCTGGGAGTGATGATGTGTTGGAGCAGACCACAGGTGTGCCGCAAGCAAGCGATTCGAGCACGGGGAGCCCAAAGCCCTCGTACAGCGAAGGCAATACAAAGAGGTCGGCGATGTTGTAGAAGTTCACGAGGTCTTCTTGTGAGACCATTCCCGCATGGATTGTGAATTCTTCAATGCCGAGATCTTTTTCGCAAGTCTCTTTGGAGCGGCCATCAAAGGCTTTCCCGACAAGCACGAGGCGGCAATTTTCACGCCCCTGCATTTGGGCAAAGCCCTCCAAAAGCTTGTTCAAGTTCTTATGTGGGAGCAAGTTCCCGACATAGAGCAAAATCTTTTTGTCGCGCGGAATGTTGAATTTGTCGTATAGATAATCGATTTCGGCGGGTGATTTCTTGACAAATTCCTTGCCTACGCCGAGCGGGATGACCGTAATTTTGGATTCGTCCATCTTGTAGAATCGCAAAAGGTCGCGCTTGGTGCTTTCGGAAACGGTAATAATCTTGTCGGCGCGCTTGCTGACAAACCAGAAAATGAACTTGAAATAATAGTGGACGAGCTTGAACGGCAAAAATTCGGGATAGACGAGGTGGGTGAGGTCGTGAATGGTCACGAGCATCTTGCCTCGGTAGAATAGAGGTACATTGCAGTGCGGAACGTGCAAAATATCGGGGTTTTCACGATAAAGTGCCCGGTACGGGAATTTGAGCTGTTCTTTGTAGCCGTAAATGCTACTGATAAAGCGGATGTGCTTGGGAATGTTATCGTAAGGTTCCAGTTCCTTGGGGTCGCCGAGGGCGATGGAATAGCCGACATCCTTGAGCCAGTGCTGGATACAGGTGCCAATACCGGACTTGTTCACCATGCGTGCATCGATGGCAATTTTTGGTGCTTTTTCAAGGTCTTTTTTGTCGGTATTGCTCATCTTTTGAGGGTCCTTTTCATGATACAAATAATTTGTACGATGTCAAAATACATTATTTTTAGCGCGTTTTACTAGGTAAGTGTATCATGATGATTAAAAAACGCCTTTGTAAACTGAAATATACAAAAATAGGTTGGATGAAAAATTGCCAAGAAAGGAATTAATAGATAATTTACAAATAGTCAAATCGTTAAACCGCCTTGTAGGAGAAAATAATGAGTGGTAAGATGACAAAATGGCTGGCTGGATCTCTGGTGGCAATGGGAGCGTTCGTTGCAGGATGCTCCGATACCAACTCTTCAGATCCGTTTGCCTCTACAGTAAACGATGGCGTCTATTTGAAAAATGACGCTAAGGGCATGTGGGCTCGAATTGATGCAAGCGGCAGTATTGCAAGCTACTTCGATTCCCTTTCAAAGGAGGAAGGTGCTCCTGTTATTGGAACTTCGACTCGTTCCAATATCCGTTGCGCAGCTCCGGCTCTTAAAATGGATGAGAACACCCGCTATCTCGACGAACTGGAATCCCTCTTTGACGAAGGTGAACAGGTCGAAGGTGTCTGCGGAAAGGCTATCAAGCTGAGCGACGGTCAGGTGGCTCCGCTTGGTGTGAATTTGATTGATTCTATGAGTGTTGGAACAGTCGAATTCTGGTTCCGCCCGAACGATGACTTCTTTGACAAGCAAGCAAGAACGCTTCTTGGCAATGATGGTGCTCGAATCCATTTCTTCTACAAGAAGGGCGAACTCTTCTTCCAGAAGAATCATCATAACCAACATTACTACGTGCAGGGCAAAGCCGTGCTGAAGGAAGATGACTGGAACTTGATCGCTGGCCAATGGGGAAATGGCTACATGAGCTTGTGGCTCAATGGCGAACTTGTCGGTTATTGGGAGCATGACAAGGGCTATGTGCCTGCTCAGCGTGATATTCCGTTCGAAAATCTCGTCGTGATTGGTTATAAGTCTAGTTGCTGCATGGAGGGGCCAGGGCAGTACGAGGCTATGACCACGTCGGGTTCTTTCGACCAGTTCCGTATCTCGAACATCAATCGTTATACCTTGCCGGATTCTGTGACGGCTAAGGATATTCCGGTTGATGAAAAGGATACAGTCGTCAAGGAAGATGTCACTAAGGATGAAGAAGTCAAGGAAGATACCGTTGCAACGGATACCGTAAAGAAGGACGATATCACTTGCAAGACTTCTTCTCTTATTATGGACGAGAAGACCCTTTATTTCGACGAACTGGAAGCGGAATATGACGAAGGTACGCTGGTGGATGGCGTCTGCGGTAAGGCTATTTCCCTCAAGGATGGCGAAAGCATCCAGACTGGGATTAACCTGATTGACGAAATGCCTGCCGGCACAGTGGAATTCTGGTTCCGTCCGGGTGAAGATTTCGATGAAAAGTTTTCACACACTCTTCTTGGTAATGACGGTGCCAGAATTCACTTCTTCGTAAGATTTGATACCCTTTTCTTCCAGAAAAATCATTCCGATACGCATTACTTTACTTATGGCAAGATGACTCTCAAGAAGGATTGGAACCTGATTGCCGGTCAGTGGGGCGATGGCTTCATGAGCCTTTGGGTCAATGGCGAAATGATTGCAAGCGAGGCTCATGAGAAAGGTTATGAACCTGCTGCACGTGGTCGTGAAAGCGAAAACCTCATTGTGATTGGCCGTAAGTCCGGTTGCTGCATGGAACGTCTTGCTCAGAGTGATCCTTTGACGACTTCTGGTGATTTCGACCAGCTCAGAATATCTTCTGTGGCGCGCTACGAAGTCAAGGTTGATGTCGCTCCGGCTGATACGACACAGGCTGAGTAAGCTATCATCAAATCTCTAAAAGGTCCCGGACTCGTCCGGGATTTTTTGTTTTCAAAATGCTAAATTGCAAGCATGGCGTTCGTTCATTTACAGACTCATTCTGAATTTTCGATTTTGCAGGCTTCGGCCCGACTTGATGATATTTTGGCGGCTGCTGCGGCAGAAAACGCACCTGCTGTTGCTTTGACGGACCATGGTGCCATGTTTGGTATTCTTGAAATCCAGACGCGTGGCAAAGAACTGAATAAAAAGCGCAAGGAACAGGGACTCCCGCCGGTCAAGACTGTTTATGGCTGCCACATTTACGTGGACACGCCGAGTGCAAGCCAGAAAGATCCGACAACATTTGAACGATTGACGCTCCTCGTCGAGAACGAAAAGGGCTATTACAACCTGCTACGCATTGTGAGTTACCGCTATGAAGACGGGGAGCGCTGGGCAGAAATTCCGTCCGTGCCGCTCGAGACGATTAACGAATTTAAGGAAGGCATTATCGCCATTGCGGGCGATTATTTTAGCCGTTACGGCCAGAATGTGGCTTCGGGCAGGGATACTCTTGCGCTCGAGTACATGGACCGCCTGAACGAGATTTTTGACCACGACCACCTGTACATCTCGGTTTGCGATAACGGAATTCCGCAGCAAAAGCGCGTGAACGATTTTAACGTGGAACTTGCAAAAAAGTACGGTCGTGAAGTCGTTGCCGTGGGCGATGTCCATTACATTAAGCCCGAAGACGCCACATCGCACAAGATTCTGCGCTGCATCTCGCTTAAGGTCACGCTGAACGGTTTTGAAGACAAGCGCTTCCCGACGGAAAAGTTCTATTTCCGCACCGAGAAGGAAATGGTGGAACTGTTCGGGCATATCCCGGGCGCTATCGAGAATACGGTCAAGATTGCCGAACGTTGTAACTTTACTGTGAAAACCGGTATCGGTGACGAGTTCTGGCCGCGATTCAAGATTCCTGATGAATTCCTCGCTTCTGAGGAATACCAGAACATCAAGGCCATCATGAAGGCGGAATACGATGCGGAATATCCGGTCGTCCGTGAACGTGAACTCAAGGGTGTCATCAAGGACCGCAAAAAGAAGGTCAAGGCAAATTACTGCGCCGAAAAAGGCATAGCCGAAGAGGCGCTGACCGATGCGGACAATGCCGAAATCGACCGCCTCTCGCAGCCGGAATTCTTTGACGAAGACGACAACAAGGCTTGGAAAAAGAACATCCACCGTTGGTGTAAAGAGGGTGGCGATGCCGATATCTATATCATCCACCTTTGCAATGAACGCTTAAAGTGGCGATTCCCGGACGAAGATTTCAAGTTCCCGGCTCACGAAACAGACGTGGGCAAGCGCATGTACAAGGAGCTTAACTGTATCCGCAACATGAACGTCGCAGGCTACTTGCTCATTGTGTGGGACTTCATCAACTGGTCTCGTGAACACGGTATTCCTGTGGGACCGGGGCGTGGTTCCGCTGCTGGTTCCTTGGTTACTTACATCATCGGTATTACCGACATTGACCCCTTGACGTTCGACCTCCTTTTTGAACGATTCCTGAACCCGGAACGTGTGTCCATGCCGGATATCGATACGGACTTTGCGGACCGTGACCGCGGCCGCGTGATCCAGTACGTGACGGACAAGTACGGCAAGGAGTGCGTGGGCCAGATTATTACCTACGGTATGCTCAAGTCAAAGGCGGTGATTACGGACGTTGCGCGCGTGCTCGGGATCCCGCCTGCCGAAGCGAAGGCCATTACGAAGCTCTTCCCGCAGCGCACGTTGAACTTTAGCTTAAAGCAGGCCTGGACGGGTAAGGACAAGAAGGGCAACAACCTCGAAGATGGTTATAGCCCGGAACCGTTGCAGGCGATGATTGGCAGCCGCGCGAGCTACCAGAACCTTTGGGATGTCGCGAAGCGACTTGAAGATTTGCCGCGCCAGACGGGCGTGCATGCTTGCGGCGTGGTGATTACGCCGACTCCGATTTACAACCTTGCTCCTCTGTACCGTGCCGCTCCGGAAGATACGCCGGTGGTGATGTACGATAAGCACTACGCCGAAGACATCGGACTTTTGAAGATGGACTTCCTTGGGCTTATCAACTTGTCCATCATTCAGGATACGGTGCGAATGGTCGAACAGAACCGCAACATCAAGCTTGTGATGAACAAGATTCCGATTGATGACAAGGCGACGTTCGAACTCTTGGGCAAGGGTCTTACGACGACGGTGTTCCAGTTCGAATCTCCGGGTATGCAGAAGTACCTGCGCGAACTGAAGCCGACCCGAATCTTTGACCTTATCGCTATGAACGCCCTGTACCGACCGGGGCCGATTGACCAAATTCCGCACTTCATTGCCCGTAAGAACGGCAAGGAAGAGATTGACTGTTACCATCCGGACTTGGAACAGGTGCTTGGCGAAACGTACGGCGTTATCGTGTACCAGGAACAGGTGATGAAGCTCGCCCAGATTTTGGGTGGCTACACGCTGGGCGGCGCTGACAACATTCGCCGTATCATGGCGAAGAAGATGCCCGATAAGATGGCGAAACTTGAGCCGGAGTTCTTTGAAAAGTGCGAAGCGAGAGGTTACGATCATGCGGTCATCGACAAGATTTGGAAGGCCGTGCTCCCGTTCTGCGGATACGCATTTAACAAGAGCCATGCCGCTGCTTATGCTTACGTCGCTTACCAGACGGCGTACCTCAAGACGCATTACGGCCCGGAATACATGGCGGCCTCCATGACCTCCAAGATGGGTAAGACCGAAGATACGGTGACCATCATTTTGGAATGTAAGCGTCTCGGCATTGAAGTTTTGTCTCCGAATATCAACTCGTCGTTGGGTGTTTTCTCTGCAAATAAAAAGGGTCAGATTCTTTATGGTCTTGCAGGTATCCGCAACGTGGGTATCGCGGTTGTCGAAGACGTGGTCGCGGAACGTGAACGCCGTGGCATCTACAAGGACATCTTTGATTTCTGCAAGCGCGTGACGGAATACCAGGCGGCACAGCCTGAAAAACGCCCGCCGCTCAATAAGAAAGTCTTGGAATGCTTGATCATGGCGGGCGCCTTGGACGATTTGCCGGGTAGCCGTGCTGTGCAGTGTGCAACGGTGGACCGTGCTTTGGAAGTCGCCATGCGCAGCCAGGAAGACAAGGCCAAGGGCCAGGTCTCGTTGTTTGACCTGGGTGGCCCTGCCGCCATTCCGAATACAGCCGAAGTTCTGGAAGAAGCCGAAGAATGGACGGCGATGGAAATGCTCAACAAGGAACGCAGCGTGCTTGGCTTGTTCCTTTCCGGGCATCCACTTGATGAATTCCGTCCGGAACTCACGGGATTTACAAGCTGCTCTCTTTCGGAAGACGAAATCACCCGTTATGTGGGCGATACGGTCGTCGTGGGCGGTGTCGTTATCCGCATGCGCTCCATCGAAACAAAGCGTGGCGATACGATTGGCTCTGGCGCAATCCAGGATTTCCAGGGCGAAGTTGAAATGTTCTTCAAGAAGGACGTCTGGGAACGCTTGCGCGATACGGTTTCTATTGATGACCGCGTGCTTGTGAAGGGCGTCCTAGAACAGCAGCGCGACCGCGATGGCTACCAGATTATCGTTGAAGAAGTCATCCAGCTTGACCGCGTGCGTTGCGACATGGTGGATTACATACATGCGAACTTCACTGTCGGCATGCTTACAGATGAGTTCTTGGACAAGCTTGAAGTTGAAATGAAGGCGAATTTGGCAGATGAATACTGCCATGGTTGCCAAATGGTGTTCCATTTGGAGGCTGATTCCGGATTTGAGCATGTCGTTGTCCTGAAAAAATATAAAGTTGTATATACTCAGGAATTGTTGCAGTGGCTTAAAACTGATTTAGGCGCTCTGAAGGTTTGGGTATCGAATCGTGCAAAACGTTAACGAAGAAAATTCTCCTTATATCCTCTTCTGTGCAGGGGAGGATTCCGGCGACATGATTGGCGCCGAGATGGTATCGACTGCCGTGCAGCAGGGCTTCAAGGTCATTGGCTTGGGCGGTCCGTTGATGCAGGAGAAAGGGCTCCAGCCCTTGTGGGACTACAATGATCTCCCGGTTTCGGGGGTGGGCGATGTAGTGCCGAAGTATTTCTCGTTAAAGAACGTTTTTGAAGTCTTGAGCGATGCCGCAGAATCCAAGAAATGCCTTGGCATTGTGGCGATTGACTATCCCGGTTTTAACATGAAGCTGGCACGCCTTGCCAAAAAGTGGGGAAAGCCCATGCTTTATGTGGCGCCTCCGCAAGTCTGGGCATGGAAATCCAAGCGGGCGAGCCTCTTTAAGCAGGCGAGCAATATCCGTTTGGCGGTGTTCTTTGATATTGAAGCAAAGGCTTACCAGCAGATGGGCGTTGAAACGGTTCGTATCAAACATCCGATTGCAGGATGGGTTTACGATCAGGTTGAACCTCGGTCTGACATGTTGCTTTTGCCGGGAAGCCGCCGTGATAGCGCCTTGCGCAATTTGCCGTCTTTTGTAAAGGTCGCCGAAAGGTATCGCAACACGTGGGCAGAACGCAATTCGGGACCGCTCCCGGACGTGATTGTCGTTGCATCGCGTGAGCATTTGGAAGTGCCGCTTTTGGTGGCGCTCGAAAAACTTTATGACGGGCGATTGCCGAGCTGGCTAAAAGTTGTTGTGGCGCCTAAGCTTATTAGCGAACGTTTGAATTTCTACTCGGCATATTCCGCGGCGCTTACCTCGTTTGGAACGAGTACGCTTGAAATGGCTTGTGTCGGGATTCCGTTTGCCGCTTGTACGATGCCGGATTTCCTCACGTACGCCATGGGCAAGTTTATGGTCAAGTCCGAATTCCTGTCGCTTCCGAATGCAATTTTTGGCTGTGGCGTGACTCCGGAATTCATCATTCGCCATAAGCTGAACGACCGCATGGCCGATGCGATTGTTGAAGCGCTTTTCCAACAAGATATTGGGTCTGCAGACGAAATAGCCTTGCGTCTCCGCAAGGCTCTGGATGTCGGTAAGACTTCTAGCGAACTAGTGTCTGAATTTCTTGCTCAGTTCCTCAAGCGTTAAGCGCATGAGCGTCGGGCTCCCGAACGGGGACTTGAGCGGATCCTGCGTAATCATCAACTGGCCGACGAGTGCTGTGATTTCTTCGGGTTTGAGCTTGTCGCCTGCCTGGTAAGCATTTGTCTTTGCCCAGGATTTCGCAATCGATTCCTGGAACTTGACCATGTCATTCTTGGTGTCGTTTTCGTCAACATCGTTCAAGAAGTCGTGAACCGCTTTGGCGGCACGCGAAAGCGGGAGTGCGCTTGGAATCGAGCGGATCTGGTAGGTGTCGCCTCCAAACGGCTCGACAAAGAATCCGAGCTTGCGCAGTTGCTCATCGACGTTTCGGAAGATTTCTTTTTCTTGCTTGGAAAGGTCGATGAGTTCCGGGAACAGGAGTTCCTGGCTATCCTGCATGATGTTGTTCTGGAGCGATTCCATTGCCTGTTCAAAGAGCACTCGCGTGTGGGCAGCGTGCTGGTCGATAATCAAGAGACCGTTGGAATCTTCGCCGGCGATGTACGTGTTTGCAATCTGGAAGAACGAGGGCGGTGCCCACGGCGTCTCGGGAGGCGGTGCGGGCTTGCTGTGGTCGGGTTCCAGCGAAATAATCTTGCCGTATTCAGGGAGCGAAAAGAGATCCTGAACATCGTCGCTTACGTCGTATTTAGACTTTTTGTCCGAAAGCGAGTTCGCTGGTTTTGCCGGTTGAGCGTAAGGCTTGCTGGCGAAACTCGGCTGAGTTTGCTGTTGTATCGGCTGTTGGGTTGGTGCCGCGTATGGCTTTGCCTGCTGGAACGGGTTTTCCCACGGCAAGTCGTTTTGTGGCTGTGCGGGCGTTTCAGGCATCGCGGGTTGCGCTGGCGTCGTCTGTGAAGCCGGTGTTGTGCCTCCCATAAATTCATCGCTCAAGTCGATGATGGGGGAGTGCGCTTCCAAATCCTTTGTAAACGTATCACGGATGGCATGTGTGACGACGAGGAACACCAAGTTCCCATTGGCGAAACGGACTTCGCGCTTTGCCGGGTGCACGTTGATGTCGAATTCCATGTCCGGCATGTCCAAGAACAGTACCGTGACAGGCTTGCACTGCGCTCCGTATGGCTCGTACGCTTGCGAAACAGCCTTGCTTACCATCTTGTTTTCGATGGGGCGGTTCCTCATGAAAAGGAACTGGTGGTTGCGCTTGCCGTTTGTCTCGGTCGTGGGCGAAACGTAGCCTGTCACATGGACACCAGCTTCGGTGTAATCGACAGGGAGCAAACCCTTCGCGACCTTGGAGCCAATGGCTTCGGCGATGCGGCTGCGGAGTTCTCCGGGAACGCCTGTAAAGACGGTTCTATCGCCAACTTTATAGTCAAAGCGGATTTCCGGGTGCGAAATGGCTGTCTTCAATACAATGTCTAAAATGCGAGAGCATTCGGACGTTTCGCTGCCGAGGAATGTGCGGCGCACGGGCGTGTTGTAGAACAGGTCTTCGACGAGGAATGTGGTGCCACGGCTTGCTTGGATGTCCTCTTTTTCGATAACTTCGCCACCCTTCACGACGATCCGGCCACTTTCGCCTTCTTGCGTGGCGCTCGTGATGGTCAGCTTGGAAACGGCTGCAATGGAGGCGACTGCTTCACCACGGAAACCGTTTGTATGGAGGTGAAATAAGTCGTCTGCATTTGTTAGTTTGGATGTAGTATGGCGGAGATAGCACAGGTCCAAATCGGCGGCTCCCATGCCCTTACCGTTGTCTGTGACCTGGATTTTTTTCTTTCCACCTTGTTCAATCTGGACTTGAATTCGGGTTGCTCCGGCGTCGATTGCGTTCTCTATAAGTTCCTTGACAGCCGATGCAGGGCGCTCAATGACCTCGCCAGCAGCAATTTTATTGATGATTTCATCGGATAAA